>JADMIO011276548.1_pt1 | contig 68603 bp, 73 predicted proteins | sample 8958161 | NCBI WGS metagenome assembly JADMIO01 (sample SAMN16585339, study PRJNA669376) | soil metagenome | isolation source: Crop rotation soil | place: USA: Cullars Rotation, Alabama | collected 2011 | reverse complement strand
GCGACAACTTGTCCACGTGGAATTCTAAGCTTAGGATCCCAATGTGCTGGAAAGATCACCCCGCCCATCAAGGCCCAGCCAAGGCTGGGCTTCCAGCGCATCCAGGAAATGCCTGCCTGGTTCGGACGCTGCGAGAACGGCGAATAGACGTCCTGCCCATCGAACAATTCCGCCGTGTCGGGCACGAGAAACACCACGGCAAAGCCAAGCACGATGATCGCCAACGCTTGCTCGCCGATGCCCCACGTGAATCCCTGCGCGCCAAACATGGCCGCGTACATGTTCGATGCGCCCGAGAACGTCTCCGCTTTGAACAGCACCCACGCGAGCACGACGGCCAGCAGAGTGAGCACATGGAAGAACGCTGCGCGCGCCCGGCCTGGGTTAGGCTTCACAACCTTTTCCCAGAGATGCGCCACGATCAGGTAGGCGCCATGCAGCCCGCCCCACGCGACGAACGTCCAAGAGGCGCCGTGCCACAGGCCGCCGATCAGCATGGTCAGCGCCAGGTTGATGTAACGCCGGATTTCGCCGTGCCGGTTGCCGCCGAACGGGATGTAGAGGTAGTCGCGCAGGAAGGTCGACAGCGTGATGTGCCAGCGCCGCCAGAACTCAATGATCGAACGCGAGCGATACGGCGCGTAGAAATTGATCGGCAACTTGAAACCGAACATGCGCGCCAATCCGCACGCCATGTCCGAATAGCCCGAGAAATCGAAGAAGATTTGGAACGCGTACGCAAACGCCGTGATCCACGCGCCACCCATCGTCAGCGCATCGCCGCGATCGGCTGCTTCGAACATGCCCGAGGCAAACGGCTCCATGGTCTCAGCGAGCAGCACTTTCTTCGCCAGCCCGACCGCAAATACGGCCAAGCCGAGTCCAAGATTGGTCCAGACATCGTCGCGCTGATCTTTCTCGAACTGCGCACCCAAATCGCGCTGCTGCACGATGGGGCCCGCGATCAGATGCGGAAAGAAGCCAACGAAGAGGCCGTATGTCAGCGGCGTGCCCGGCACCGTGCGGCTGCGGCGCACGTCATTCAAGAATGTGATCTGCTCGAACGTGTAGAACGAGATGCCGAGCGGCAGGATCACGTTCAACGGGTGCAGCGGCTGATGCGCAATCTCAGCGTAGTTCGCGAGAAAGAAGTTCGCGTACTTGAAGTAGGCCAGAACGCCGAGATTGATGGCGACGCCAAGCACGAACACGAACGTCCATTTCGAACGCGCGAGCCATATGCCGAGGAAGTAATTGACGGCGATCGACCCCAGCAGGATCGGCACCGCCCACAAGCTCCAATACGCGTAGAAGAACAGCGACCCTGCCGCGAGCACGATCAGCGGCGCGTTGTGACCCCAGCTGCGCGGCGGCAAATAATAGAGAAAAAGGACGGCCGGCAGGAAAACAAAGAGAAACTCGATGGAGTTGAAAAGCATCGCCCGCCCCGCCGGAGCGGCCTCCTATCACCCCGCCCCAGCCGCTGGCAACGCGACGAATGCTAGCCTTATGCGGAAGGTAGAGCGCCCGTCGCTGTCAGCCGCCTCAGCCATTCGTACGAGGCTTTTGGCGTGCGCACGCCGGTCGCGCGATCTTGCGACACCAACCCAAATTTCGAACGATAGCCCTCCGCCCACTCCCAATTGTCGACCAGCGTCCAATGGAAGTAGCCGCCGATGTTGGACCCATCCTCCATCGCGCGCTTCACCGCTTCGAGGTGCTGGCGCAGATAATCGATACGGAACGCATCGTTCTGCTGCGCGGGGCCATCGCTGAACGGATCGGAGCAGCCATTCTCGGTGATCAGCACGCGCGGATTGCCGTACTCGGTGCGCACGCGCGCCAGCGTCTCCCACAAGCCGCCGGGATCGACATGGCGCCCGAAGGCGTCGAGCGGCGCTCCTGCCGGCGGATTGGCCGGCGCAATGTGGCTCGGCGCGTTCATGTCGAAACGCATGTAGGCCGGCGCATAATAATTCACGCCAAGAAAATCGATCGGCTGTTTGGTTGTGTTCAGATCGCCGGGACGCACGACATCTTTCACAATGTCCTGCGCAGCGCCCGGATAGCCGCCTTTGAACAGCGGATCGAGGAAAGCGCCGTTCCACACATTGTCGAAGCCATCGGCCGCCACGCGATCCAGCGTATCAAACGCGCCCGCCTTCGGCCGCGACGGCATCAGCGCCATGGTGGTGCCGATGCTCAAATCGTTGCGCCCGGCGCGCATAGCTTGGATCGCCATGCCTTGCGCGAGGTTTTGATGGTGGATCGCCGCGCCCAGCGCGCTCGCGTCCGTCAGCCCGGGCGCATGCTGGCCGAGAACATGGCCGACAATCGCGTGCACCGCCGCTTCGTTCAAAACCACAATGTGCTTCAGCCGATCGCCGAAGCTCTCGCTGATCACGGCCGCATAGTCCGCAAAATGCTGCGCCGTGTCGCGCGACCGCCAACCGCCGCGTTCCTGCAAATCTTGAGGCAAATCCCAGTGAAACAGCGTCGCGTAGGGCGTGATGCTGCGCTCAAGCATCGCATCGATCATGCGCGAATAATGATCGAGCCCCGCTTGGTTCGTTCCCGTCCAGCCCGATGGATACATGCGCCCCGCGCCAACGCCATCGGGCACGATACGCGGCCAAGCGATAGAGAAGCGGTAAGCCTTCAGTCCCGCATCGGCGATCAGCGCAATGTCTTCGCCGTAGCGATGGTACGAGTCGTTAGCCGTGCGCGCGTCGGAACGATCGACGATCTTCTCGCGCGGAAACACGTCCCAGATGCTCTGCCCCCGCCCATCGGCATCCCATGCGCCTTCGGTCTGAAACGACGACGTCGCCACGCCCCAGATGAAGTCCGCTGGAAACTGCCGCGAAGCGGGCGCAGGCATGTTCGCCCGCGTCTCGCGCGCGCATCCAGCCAGCGCCGCGGCTGCGACCGACGCCGTCACTGTGCGCCGCGTCAATGTCATCGATCCCTCCCGCCGCGCAACATTACGCGACCGGCGGCGAAAGTCTCCTCTCCACAGGCGGCTGCTACCCTGTTAGAGAGCGAGCCGTGGCGGCATTACCTTTCATCTTGGCTGCGATTGGCGGCTATCTCTTGGGCTCGATCCCGTTCGGGCTCGTGCTGACGCGCGCGGCGGGTCTGGGCGACATCCGCGCTATCGGCTCCGGCAATATCGGCGCGACCAACGTGCTGCGCACAGGGCGCAAGGACTTGGCCCTAGCCACGTTGCTGCTCGACGCGTTGAAAGCCGGCATCGCGCTCTTGATTGCGCGCTGGCTCACACAGAATTCCGCGATCCAGATCGAAGTTGGCCTGACAGCGGGCGCGGCCGCCTTCATCGGCCATTGCTATCCGGTATGGCTGAAGTTCAAGGGCGGCAAAGGCGTCGCCACCTATTTCGGGCTGCTGATTTTCGGGATGCCGCCGCTTGGCGTGGTGATCGCGGTGGTGTGGGTCGCGATGGCGATGATGTTCCGCTATTCGTCGCTCGCAGCGCTGGCCTCGTGCGCCGTTGCGCCGCTGCTTGCACTGATTGGCGGCTACGCCCCGGCTGAAGTTGGCTTTCTCTTGGGCCTCGCGCTGCTCATTTTCTGGACCCACCGCGCCAACATCACGCGCTTGCGCAACGGCACCGAGCCGCGGATTGGCGCCAAGAAGGAGACAGCGCCCGCCGCTACAGTCGATTCCAATGCAGTCGAGCCAACCGCCGGTTCATCCGAAACGAGTTAGACCTAAGCACCCATCGGCATCGGGTCATCGATGCTCCAATGCGCCTGGAAGACCCCGCTACGATCGGCGCCTGATGGAATGATGAGGTACGGCGTCGGTTCGCGCTGCCCTAGACGTGTGGTGATATCCAGACCCGTCGCGCCTTCCGGACCGGCTGAGAAGCCATGAATGTAGTCTCGTTCCAAATTGACCAAATTCACCGCTCCCTGCGTGAGGCGCTGAGCATGCGTGCGGCGGACCGAGAATTCCCGCGCAGTATGAAAATCGCGCTCACCTACAACTTCAAAATTCTCGAGCAGCACTTCACCTGAAAGACCGACAGTCACGACATTGCCGTACGTGTGCGCATGAGGACGAATGCGAGCGCCCGGTTCGAAACGCCAATGCAACACATTGAACGGGTCTCCACCCGGATTGAGCCCTATGAACGTTCCGGGCGTTTCGCCTTGACGGCTGTCATTCATTTGCGCAGGCAACGGCACGTCTCTGATCATCGCAGCTAGCGCCCCCACCGACATCAGATAGCGCGCTTGCCCTGCGCCACTCCGATCGCCGATTAAGGCCTGAGCGACAGGCTTGGACGCAGCCAAGAACTCTTCAAAACTCATTCCTGTGGTTTGCGAGAGCTCTTCTGCCCGTGCCTTCAGCGCCCCGACGGGTAAAGCTGCCGCAAACACGCCGGCCAGCGCCACGAACGATCGCCGCTCCAGCATCACACCTCGGGCAACCTCGCGCGCTTCGCCGACCTCAAGGTTGTCGTCCATCGAACTCTCTTTCGATTGCAGTTGATGTAATGCACGCTAACCTTGCCCCATCGAGATCCGTGTGTCTCGTGGAGCGCGACGAACGGAGAGGCCCATTGCAGAAGCGCACGCTCTCGCGCCCGGAGCGCATCGCTTGGGCGCGTTTGGCGCGAACGCCACGCATCGGCCCACTAACTTTCAGCCGCCTCATCGCTCGCTTCAGCACGCCCGCGGCAGCGCTCGAAGCTCTGCCGCGCATCTCTCAACTCGACGCGCCAGCCTCTGAGAAAGTCGAAGCTGAAATCGAAGCGGTCGAAGCCATCGGCGCGCGTCTCATCGCTTCCTGCGAACCCGATTACCCGCCGCTGCTTGCGCAACTCGATGCGCCGCCACCCCTGATCGCCATACGCGGCGACGCGAAATGGCTGCGCAAACCTACAATCGCCATTGTCGGTTCGCGCGAGGGCTCCGGCGCGGCGCTGATGTTCGCCGAACGCCTCGCGGCCGAGTTGGGTGAAGCGGGCTTCACCATCGTCTCTGGCCTCGCGCGCGGCATCGACGCCGCGGCGCACAAAGGCGCGTTGAACACAGGCACCACGGCCGTTCTCGCCGGCGGGCTCGATCATCCGTACCCGCCGCAAAATCTGAAACTGCATGAGATGATTTGCGAACGGGGCGCCGTCGTCACCGAAGCGCCGCTTGGCACAGTGGCGCGCGCCCGCGACTTCCCGCGCCGCAATTCCATCATCTCCGGCCTCTCGCGCGCCGTTGTCATCATAGAAGCCGCGTTGCGTTCCGGTTCACTCATTACCGCGCGCGCCGCCGCCGATCAGGGCCGCGATGTGATGGCTGCGCCCGGCTCGCCGCTCGATCCACGTTCGCGCGGCTCAAACGCGCTCATCAAGCAGGGCGCGACTCTGGTCGAGAGTGCGGAAGACGTGATTGCAGCCTTAGGCGGATCGGCTTTGCCTCTGCGCCCGCTTTCCGCCGGTCCTTTGTTTGACGAGCGCGAGCCATCTTCGGCGCCGCCGGGCCTGCCGAAGAAGATCGCAGCGCTGCTCTCGCCGACGCCAATCCACGTCAATGACCTCGCGCGACTGGTCGACGCTCCCGCGGGGGTCGTCGCCGCCGCGCTCACTGAACTCGAGTTGCTCGGCGAAGCGGCGTCGCTTCCTGGCGGCTATGCGGCGCTCTCGGGATCAGCCTTCCGCTAGGCGTCGTGATCCGTGCGCCCGTTCAAGGCCGCGCTGGCGGAACTGCAGGCGAGTTCGAAGGCCGAAGCCGTTGCGTCGAGGCCAGCGTCGCGCGCCATGACTGCGAGCTGTGCGGCGACATCGCGGACGTACTCCGCGATGTCGCGATCTGGGAGCGGTTCATCGTCGTCATCCATCGCGCTGCAACCCCACGTTGGGACTAACAGCCAGAGGTTGGTTAAGAAAGTCCTTTCTTCGACATCACGGAAGTCTCGGACTCGAAAAGGAAAATTAGGCCGGTAGGCGCATAAGGGCGGGCTGTCTGCGTGGCGACTGCGTTGACAGCGGGGGGCGCCGCCCCCAGTTTCCGGCCCCTTTGCAGCACGCCTCTAACCCCAAGAGCGCCCGTCCAGAATGAACGTCGTCGTCGTCGAATCCCCGGCTAAGGCCAAGACAATCAACAAGTATTTGGGCTCGGACTATAAGGTCCTGGCCTCCTACGGCCATATCCGCGACCTGCCGCCCAAGGACGGCTCGGTGAAGCCCGAAGACGATTTCTCGATGTCCTGGGAGATCGATCCGAAATCGTCAAAGCGCGTTAAGGAAATCGCCGACGCCTTGAAGGGCGCCGACAATCTGATCCTCGCCACCGACCCTGATCGCGAAGGCGAAGCCATTTCTTGGCACGTGCTCGAGGCGCTGAATCAAAAGAAGGCGCTCAAGGGCAAGACGGTCAAACGCGTCACCTTCAACGCCATCACGAAGCCCGCCGTGCAAGCCGCGATGGCCGCGCCGCGCGACATCGATATGGAACTTGTCGATGCGTACCTGGCGCGCCGCGCGTTGGACTACCTCGTCGGCTTCAACCTCTCGCCAGTGCTGTGGCGCAAGCTCCCGGGCTCGCGTTCAGCGGGCCGCGTGCAATCGGTGGCGCTCCGGATCATCGTCGATCGCGAAGTCGAAATCGAGAAATTCAAGCCGCAGGAATATTGGAGCGTCGACGCCCAGCTCTCGACGCAGCGGGGCGACATCTTCCCGGCGCGGCTCTCGGCGTTCGAAGGCAAAAAGCTAAAGCGCCTCGACATTCCGGACGCGCAAATGGCGCACGCCGCGCGTGACGCCGTGAAGAAAGGCGGCTTCAAGGTCAGCGCCGTCGAGGCGAAACCGACCAAACGCAACCCGCCGCCCCCGTTCACGACTTCGACGATGCAGCAGGAGGCCTCGCGCAAACTTGGCTTCAACGCTTCGCGCACGATGCAGACCGCGCAGCGTCTCTACGAAGCCGGCCACATCACTTATATGCGGACCGACGGCGTCAGCATGGACGAAGGAGCGATCCGCGAACTGCGCAGCTCCATCGGCAAGGATTTCGGCAATCAATACGTGCCGGCCGAGCCGCGCCGCTACACCTCGAAGATCAAGAACGCGCAGGAAGCGCACGAAGCGATCCGCCCGACCGATCCGACCAATACCCCGCAATCACTCTCGCTCGACGGCGATCAGGCGCGGCTTTATGAGCTGGTCTGGAAGCGCGCCGTCGCATCGCAAATGGAAGCGGCCTCGCTCGAACGCACCAGCGTCGATCTTGTCGAACCGACCGGCAAGGTCGAACTGCGCGCCACCGGCCAAGTCATTCTCTTCGACGGCTTCCTGAAGCTCTACCAAGAAGGCCGCGACGACGAAGAGGACGAAGAAAACCGCCGCCTGCCGCAACTGAAGCAAGACGAAGCCGTCAACGTCCACGATTGCAAAGCCGATCAGCACTTCACCGAACCGCCGCCGCGCTATTCGGAAGCGAGCCTGGTGAAGAAGATGGAAGAGCTCGGCATCGGCCGGCCTTCCACGTACGCGGCTATCCTCGAGAAGCTGCGCGAACGCAATTACGTGAAGATGGACAAGAACCGCTTCATCGCCGATGACCGCGGCCGCCTTGTCACGGCGTTTCTCGAAAACTTCTTTCGCAAATACGTCGAATACGATTTCACCGCGGATCTCGAAGAGAAGCTCGACGAAGTTTCTTCCGGCGATCTCAAATGGAAGGCGCTGATGCGCGACTTCTGGAAGGACTTCAACGGCGCCATCGGCGAGATTGGCGAACTGCGCATCACCCAAGTGCTCGACACGCTGAACGAAGTGTTGGGGCCGCACATCTTCCCGCCGCGCGAAGACGGCGGCGATCCGCGTACCTGCCAGGTCTGCGGCACGGGTACGCTGTCGCTGCGTCTCGGCAAATTCGGCGCGTTCATCGGCTGCTCGAACTATCCGGAATGCAAATTCACGCGGCCGCTCGCGGGCGGCGACGATGCGCAAGCGGCCATCCCCGCGGACGGCATGCCGATCGGCGACGGCCCGAACGGTCCGATTGTGCTGAAGAATGGCCGCTTCGGCGCTTATTTCGAAACGCCAAATCCGGCCGATCCGGAGAAGCCGCGCCGAGCCAGCGTGCCGAAGGGTAAGGCGCCAGCCGACGTTGATTTGCAAACCGCGATCAAGCTGCTCTCGCTGCCGCGCGAAGTCGGCATGCATCCGAGCGAAAACGAATTGATCGTCGCCAATATCGGCCGCTTCGGCCCGTACATCAAAATGGGCAATCTCTATGTGAACTTGCCCGACGCCGACGACGTGCACGAAATTCAAATGAACCGCGCCGTCGCGTTGATCGAAGAAAAGAAAGCCGGCGGCGCCAAAGGCCGCTTCGGTCGCGCAGCACCCGCACCGATCAAAGAACTCGGCGAAAGCCCGGTGACCGGCAAACCCGTGCGCGTCTTGAACGGCCGCTACGGCCCTTACATCAATGACGGCGAAACCAACGCCAACGTGCCGAAAGACAAAAAGCCGGAAGACGTGAACTTGGACGAGGCGCTCTCGCTCCTAGCGGCACGCGCGGAAATGGGCGGCGGCAAAAAGAAACGCAGCGCGGCGAAGAAGGCTGCGCCGAAGAAAGAAGCTGCGCCAAAGGCTGAGAAGAAACCGGCAGCCAAGAAAGCGCCCGCCAAAGCTGCTGCGAAGAAGGCGGCAAAGAAAAGCGCGAAGGCCTGATGACGAGCATCCCTTCTCCCCTTGAGGGGAGAAGGTGGCGCGAAGCGCCGGATGAGGGGACCACCGGCCCGTCAAGCTCAAGCACCGCTTGCCCTCACCCGATTTGCTGCGCAAATCGACCTCTCCCGCAGAAGCGGGAGAGGTGACACACTGAAATTACATGGCGAAGAATCGACCACCACTCCCCTTAGAGCCTCTCACCCGCGAACGGGTCCTGGCGGCGATCCGCAAGACCGGCGGCAGCGCCAAGAAGGGCGACATCGCCCGCGAGCTCGGCATCACCAGCGACCAGAAGAAAGAGCTGCGCCACATGCTGCGCGCGCTCGAAGAAGAAGGCGCGCTCGGCCGCACGGGCCGCAAACGCTACGCCGACGCCGAAGCGCTGCCCGAAAGCGGCGTGATGGATGTCATCGACACAGACACCGATGGCGATCTCATCGCGCGCATGCGCGGCCCCGAAGGTTTGTTCGGTCCGCCTGTGCGCGTCGCGCCCGGCAAGGAGTTGCGCGGCGAAGCCGCGATCGGCGTCGGAGACCGCATCCTAGCGCGCATCACGCAAACCGAAGACGGCCCAGAAGCGCGCGTCGTCAAACGCCTCGGCCAAAGCGCGCATCGCATCCTCGGCGTGTTCCGCGCCATCAAGGACGATCGCGGACGCCGTTTCGGCGGCGGCCGCGTCGAGCCCGCTGACCGCAAGGCCCGCCACGACATCATGATCGACGCCGCGCATGTCGGCGACGCCACCGAAGGCGATCTCGTTCTCGTCGAGATCGACGCGCGCCAGCAGCAGCGCGCGCACGGCCCCAAGCGCGGCCTCATCAAAGAAATCATCGGCAAGGAAAGCGATCCGCGCGCGGCGTCCATTCTCGCCATGCACACGCACGCCATCATGCTGGGCTTTTCGCCGGAAGAAGAAGCGCAAGCCGAAGCCGCGCAAAAGCCCACGCTCAAAGGCCGCACTGATCTGAGGCAAATCCCGCTCGTCACCATCGATCCCGAGGACGCACGCGATCACGACGATGCCGTTTACGCGCAAGCCGACGATGACGCGAAGAACCCAGGCGGCTGGCGCGTGTGGGTGGCGATCGCCGACGTCTCCGCTTACGTCACCAGCGGCTCGCCACTCGACCGCGGCGCATGGCGGCGGAGCAACTCGACATATTTCCCTGATCGCGTCGCACCGATGCTGCCGGAATCGCTCTCTGCCGATCTCTGCTCGCTGCGCGAAAACGAAGACCGCGCCTGCCTCGCCGTGGAGATGATCTTCGACAAGCATGGCGTGAAGCGCGGCCACAAATTCGTGCGCGGCCTCATGCGCTCGGCGGCCAAGCTTTCCTACGAACAAGCGCAAGCGGCAATCGATGGCGAAGCCAACGACAAAACGCGCCCGCTCCTCGAGCCCATCCTCAAACCACTCTGGGCCGCCTATCGCATTTGCTGGGCCGCACGCGAGAAGCGCCAGCCGCTCGATATCGACGCGCCCGAACACAAGATCATTTTCAAGGATGGCAAAGTCGCCGGCGTAAAGCGGCGCGAGCGCTTCGATGCGCACAAGCTCATCGAAGAATTCATGATCCAAGCCAATGTCTGCGCCGCGGAAACGCTCGAGCAGAAAGGGCGCCCGCTCGTCTATCGCATCCACGATCGCCCGAGCGATGAGAAGATCGCCGCCCTCACGGACTTCTTGCCGACCGTGAACATGAGTTGGGCCAAGGGCCAGAATGTCACCGCGGGCCGCTTCAATCGCATCCTGCATGAAGCGGCGACCTCGCCGAACAAAGACATCGTCAACGAAGTCATCCTGCGCACGCAATCGCAAGCGGTGTACTCGCCCGAAAACATCGGCCACTTCGGCCTGAACCTCGCGCGCTACGCCCACTTCACTTCGCCCATCCGCCGCTACGCGGACTTGACCGTCCACCGCGCGCTTATTCGTGCGCTGAACCTGGGCCAAGACGGCGCCACGGATAAGGAAGAACAACGCTACGAAGAAACCGCGCTCCACATCACCGAGATGGAGCGCAAGAGCATGGCCGCCGAGCGCGACGCCACGTCTCGCTACATCAGCTCCTTCCTGTCAGACCGCATCGGCGCCGAGTTTGAAGGCCGCGTCACCGGCGTGACGCGCTTCGGGCTGTTCATTCGCCTCGACGAAACCCAAGCTGATGGTCTCGCGCCCATCTCAACACTCGGCCCCGAACGCTGGCTGCACGACGAGAAGGCCCATGCTCTCGTCGGCGAACAATCCGGCCAACGCTACCCGCTCGGCATGAGAGTCGAGGTGCGCCTCGAAGAAGCAACGCCGATGACCGGCGGGCTTCTCTTCCAAGTCCTCTCCGACGCCGAGCCGCCTATCCCCGGCTGGAAGCGCCCACGCCAGAGCAAACAAAGCTACGGCCGTCCACCAGAGCGCGACCGAACTCGTGGCAAGAAGCACAAAAACGGCAAAAAGAAACGGCGTTAGCGCTCGACAAGCACGCGGTGTCGCGCTCCAGTGCGGCGAGGGGAAACTTCCATGCGCATCACCCGCACCCTGGCCATCGCTGTCATCGCGCTCGCTGCTTGCGGCCCGCCTGCCGCACAGCAATCCCAACAAGTGGAGCAGCAAACCAGTCCGTCAAACAAGCCAGGCGATGCGCCGCCGCCTGCGAGCGCGCCGCAATCTTCCGGGAAGCCAGACGACGCGCCCGCTCAACAAACTAACGCCGTAACGCCGCAATTCCTCGTTGGCCGCTGGGGCGACAACGGCGATTGCACGAAAGACATCATCTTCAACGCGGACGGCACGTTCCGCTCCTACACAGGCGGCGGCGGCAACTGGCGCATCGATGGCGACACGCTCACCATGACGGGAGCAAGCGGCACCGGCACGCTGCACATGCAGCGCCTCAACGACAACCAGCTGCTGCTCGGCAATCCCGACGGTTCCACGGGCATTTCACAGCGCTGCTAAAGCTGGAACGCCCCACGCCACTGAACGTTAGTTCCTCAAACACGAGGAACACGATCATGGATCTCGAACTTGTTGAGTTCGGCCGCGCCAAGTCGGACACGCCGCCGAGCGATCCGCCGCCGTCGGCGGATGCGCCGTACGCAGAACGCGCGGAATGGAGCGCGCGTTACGTCACGTGGCTCGTCGAGCACACGCAACCTGATGGCCCGCTGCCAACGGATGTGCGGGCGACGCACCTCTACGAAATCGAATTCATCTCCTGCGTTGAAGATCCTGAAGCCTATATGCGGAATGTCGAACCCGAAGCGACACGGATTCAGGCGGTGCACTGATGCGCGCGCTTGCTCTCATCTCTGCGCTCGTAGTGACAACGTCCGCTTTCGCTGAGCCGCTACCGGATCGCCCCGACATAGCAGCGCCCACAGCCTCTGCGCCAGCGATGGAGCGGCAAGCATGGTGCCAGCAATACGCCGCCTGGTTCGTCGCGCACACACAGGACCCGTCGCCCGCACCCGATCAGCGGGCTACGCATCGTTTCGAGGTTGAACTCAATTCCTGCACGCTCGATCCGCAGGCCTACCAGCGCCAAACCATGTCGGAAATCGTCCACACCACGGAGAGCACCTAAGCCAAACGCACGAGTTGGCTCCCACTGCCCCGGTTCCTATGTTAGGGCCGAAGGCACATGCAGACCGTCCGCGAAAAAACACCCGCGCCCCAGCGCGCTGCGTCGCGCCCGCCGAGCCGTTGGCGTAATTGGCTGTTCTACACGCAGCGCGTTGACGGCCGCGGCGACATCGCCCCGCAAGGTCCGGGATATGTCGCGGCGGAAGCCATCTGGCCGTCGAAGGATCTCGCCGAAATGTCGTGGCGCAGCTTTGAGCGGCGCTACTGCACCTGGATGGCGATCAACGGGATCATGTACGCGGGCGCCCAACCCGAAGAATAGACTTGGGGGCGAAGCGGGCGCATGCTCGCTTCCGTGAGCGGGGACATCGAAAAACGTCAGTTGGGTTTTTGGTCGTGCTGGGCGCTTGCGGCCGGCACCATGATCGGCTCCGGCATCTTCCTTCTGCCGACAGCGCTCGCGCCCTATGGCCTCTTGAGTTTCGGCGGTTGGATTCTTGGCGGCGCGGGCGCCATCGCCATCGTGCTCTGCTTCAGCCGGCTCGCGACGCGCACGACGCGTGACGGCGGGCCTTACATTTACGTGCAGCAAGCGTTCGGCGATATCGCCGGCTTCTTGATGGCGTGGGGCTATTGGCTTTCGTTTTGGACCGGTATTCCCGTCGTCGCCATCGCCTTCGTCGGCTATCTCGGCTTCTTCATTCCTGCTTTGGCGGAGAACGGAACGGCGCAAGCGCTGACGGCGCTCGCGCTCATCGCCACGCTCACGATCGTGAACATCCGTGGTCTCAAAGAAATGAGCGCCGTGCAGATCGCGATGACAGTTCTTAAGATCATCCCGTTGCTTGTGATCGCCGTTGCGTCGTTTGCGTTCGGCGCTCTTCCGAACTTGCCGCCCTTCAATCCGTCGAATGCGCAAATCCTGCCCACGCTCGCGGCGGTAACGCTGATCACGCTTTGGCCGTTCACCGGCTTTGAATCAGCGGTGACGTGCGCCGGCTCCGTGCGCGATCCCGAGCGCACCATCCCGCGTGCGCTCATCACCGCCATTCTCATGGTCACCGCGATCTACTTGAGCGCCACGCTGGCTGTGATGTTGCTCATCCCGTCCGAACAGCTGGCGCACTCGCAAGCGCCCTTCGCCGACGCTGCGCGCGTTCTTGGTCCGTGGGGCGGTTCGTTTGTTGCAGCGGGCGCGCTTGTCGCCACAGCAGGCACGCTGAACGGGCTCATTTTCACCAGCAGCCAAATGTCCATGGCCGTTGCCGAGGACGGCCGCGCCCCGGCGTTCCTTGCTAAGGTGAACAGAGGCGGCGCACCCCATTGGTCGTTGCTGCTGGCTTCAACGCTCGGCTCCGTGCTCCTGCTTTTGAATTATTCGCGCGGGTTCATCGGCGCCTTCACCTTCTTGCTGATGATGGCGACGACTTTGAGCCTCATCTATTATTTTGTCTGCGCCCTTGCCGAGCTGAAGCATTCCTGGCGCTCGCCGGCAGTTGCTGCGGTTGCGCTGTTTGCGTGCTTCTATTGCCTCTTCGCTCTGGTCGGCTCAGGTTTCGAAGTGCTCTTGTGGGGCGGGGCGCTCATGCTCGCGGGCGTGCCCGTCTATTTGCTGTTCAAGCCGCGCAAGACAATCGGCGCCGTCGCCGATTAGCGCGCGAACAAGCTCGGAAACGCCATCGCCGCCGCTGTGAGGATCACGAAGTAGAGCGCAATCGCGCCAACGCCGGTCAGCAAGCAGAGCCCATAGCGCGTCAAGGGCGGCATGCTTGAGCGCATGATGCGCAGATTGGCCGCCCACGCCGCGCCGCCGCATGCGCCGCCTATGGCGCCGCCCACCGCCACCAGCACGATCGGCCAAGCGCAGAAGATGTGCTCAACGACGCTGAGCTTACGCTTCGCGGGCTGGGCCGCCGCATTCGTTTCGGTCATCACTCCCCCTTCTTGAAGGGCGCACTTTCGGTCAGCGCCTCTGCCTCGTCGACAATGGCGGGAGTCTCCGCTTCCAGATAGCGCGCGATAGCCTGGCGCAAGCCCGGATGCGCGATCCAATGCGCCGAGTACGTCTGCACAGGCACATAACCGCGCGCCAGTTTGTGCTCGCCCTGCGCACCGGCTTCGACACGCGGCAACTTCAGCTCAATCGCCAGCTCGATCGCTTGATAATAGCAGAGCTCGAAATGCAGGAAGGGCGCATCCGCAACGCGCCCCCAGTAGCGGCCATAGAGCGCCTCGCCGCCAATCAGATTGAGCGCCGACGCCACGGGATGCCCGTCCTCCTCGGCCACGAACAATACGCATTGCGCGGCCATGCGTTCGGCCAAGAGCGTGAAGAATTTGCGATTGAGATAGGGTGAGCCCCACTTCCGCGACCCGGTGTCTTGGTAGCAGCGAAAGAAGAAGTCCCAATCGCGCTTGGTGATTTCATCTCCACGCAAACGCTTGATCGTCAGGCCTTCCGTCGCCCGCTCACGTTCGCGGCGGATGGTCTTGCGCCTTTGCGATGAGAGATCGGCGAGGAAATCGGCGAACGTTTCGTAGCCATGATTGAACCAATGGTATTGCAGCCCCACGCGCGTCAGATACCCGAGGGGCCGCAGCCGCGCCGCAGCCTCTTCATCTGCGAACGTCGCGTGCACGGACGACGCGCCTGCACGCTGCGCCAAGCCGATCGCGGCTTGTGCCAACGCTTGCTCAACCGCTTGTGAGGACGCGAAGATGCGCCGCCCCGGCACCGGCGTGAACGGCACAGCGCACTGGAGCTTCGGATAGTAGTTGCCACCCGCGCGCGTGAGCGCATCCGCCCAAGCATGATCGAACACATACTCGCCGTAGGAATGATCCTTTGCGTAAAGCGGCATCGCGCCAACAAGCGCCCCGCTCGCGTCGCGCGCGATCAGATGCGCCGGCTGCCAGCCTTTGCGCGGCGAAGCGCAATCGCTCTCTTCCAGCGCTTGCAGAAAATCCCACGAGAGAAACGGATCAAACGGCTTGTCGGACGGATTGGCGAGCGCGTCCCATGCTGCGCGATCGATATTCTTGAGATCGCCCAGAACCGAGACGGTAATGGAGTCGCCGGAGTCCATCCCGCTATTCTAATTCGAAAATGCCATCCACTTCGACCGCATAGTTCAGCGGCAGATTGGCTTGCCCCACGGCCGAGCGCGCGTGTTTGCCTGCATCACCGAACACCGAGACCATCAAGTCCGAACATCCATTCATGACTTGTGGGATAGGGCTGAACTCCGGCGTCACATTCACGAAGCCCGAGAGCTTCACCACCCGCTTGACGCGATCCAGATCGCCGCCGCACGCCGCCTTCAGTTGCGCGAGCAGATTGAGTCCGCAGAGCCGCGCGGCCGCCTGGCCCTCCTCCACCTCGATCGCATCCCCGAGCTTGCCTTTGATGCCGCCGGACGCGTCCACCGAGACCTGCCCCGACACAAACACAAGATTGCCGCTGATCACGTAAGGCACGTAGGACGCCACCGGCGCCGGCGGCGTCGGCAACGCGATGCCCAACTCCTGCAGCTTTGCCTCAACCCGCCCCATGAGATGCTCCTTCGTCAAGCGTTCTAGTCGCACCGCCAAGTCGAGTCATCCGTGCGCCGGGGCTGCATGGTCGTGCATCCTGGCCTGAGACCGCGGACTGGGCTATCTCCAAGCGGCCGCCACACGGGGAGTAGGCAATGGAAATGCGCCTGGCCTGCAAGGCCGAGGGCCAGCCCGAGATTTTCTATTCGGTGCAAGGCGAGGGCAAGAACATCGGTCGCCCGCGTGTGTTCGTGCGCCTGTCCGGGTGCAATCTTCACTGCGTGTGGTGCGATACGGCCTATACCTGGAACTGGCAGGGAACACCCTTCCATCACGTCAAGGACCTACCTGGCCATCCAAACAAGTTCGATTCCAAGCGCGACATGATCAAGCGCGACGTCGCAGAAGTCGCCGCCGCCGTCTCGAACTTCAACGCGCCGGGCGTGGTGATCACCGGCGGCGAGCCGCTCATGCAACAGGGCGCCATAGTTCAGTTGGCGGACGCGCTGAGGACAACCCGGCCGCACGCCATTGAGATCGAGACCAACGGCTCGATCGCGCCAAGCGCTGCGCTGATCGAAGAGGTCGATCTCTTCATGGTGTCTCCAAAACTTCCCCATTCCGGCAACGCACCTGAACTCGCACTTAAACCAGAAACGCTGACCATTTTCGCCGGCCTTGATTCAGCGATATTCAAGTTCGTCGCCCGTGAACCGGCCGATGTCGCGTTGGTCGCTGAGCTCGCAGCCAAGTACGCAATCGACCGCGAGCGCATCTACATCATGCCGGAAGGGACGACGAGCGCCGACCTCATCGCCCGAGGAAGCGACTTGATCGCAAGCGTCCTGGAGAACGGCTTCAACTACACCGACCGTCTGCATATCCATCTCTGGGGCGAGAGACGCGGAGTTTAACGGCACCTAGCGAGCGGCGGGGCGCATCATGGCACAGTTCTTGGGAAGCGACATAACTGCGGCATTGTGGGTCTCTTTCAGTGCCGTGGTTGCGCTTGTCGCGGGCGCTGCCCTTCAGGCGCTGTTCACTGGCAAGTCGCTGCGATTCACCGCGACCTTCTTCATAGTCCTGTGCGCGGTTCTGCTGGCTTTCCTAGGATTTGCGTTCGCGCGGCGCGAGCAAATTGCGCAGAACGTCGGCCGCATCGAGCACATGCTGTTTGCCGGCAGCGGCGATTTGGTCGTTGTCGCCGTCTATCCCAGCGACGTTTACGGTCCAAGCCAACTCGATGGCCTTCACGCTGGCTTGGCGCCCTACGCGCGCAATCTGCGCATCGTTGATATCGTTGCGCCATACGCTGAGCTGAAAGCCAACAACGCTCCGCAAGTACTTCAAAGACTGCGTCAGGTCTTGGTGCGTCACAACGTAGTTGCGGTCGTGGGACCGGGCGTCACCGAGTTCACGCGTTCGATGGTGCAAGAAGTCCGGCGAAGCGGGCTAGGCACGCCCGTTTTCATCACCGGGTCCGCGCCGCGCGACGTCGTGGGGTGGTCGGATGCCGGTGTTCCGCTCTTTCGCATCAATTCGGGCATCGACGAACGCGCTCACGACTTCGTTGAACTGGCGCGCACCGCGATCGCTGCACAGGTGCCACTCGTTTTCTTGGTGGAGACAAATCCGAACTCGGACGAGCGCACTTATGGGCAAGTGCTGTTCGATCATGTCATTCGCGACATCCCTGAATGGTCGCAATGGGTCGAACGGAGCGTGGTGGATGTGCGGCCGTATGAAAAGGGACAATTGGCTGCGCAGGTAGGCCGCTGGGATCCCGATGTCTTCTTGGGACGCCGCCAGCTCGTCATGGTGCTCGGCGCAGGCAGCGACTATGCGAGCTTCGCGGACAATTACTATCGGACGACTCACAGATTCCGGCGCTCACTCGTCGGCGGATGGATGAACGCCTACAGCACCGACAGCATCTATAGGCGCGGCGCCTATCAATGGAATCGAATGTTTGAAGTCACGGACATATCCATGAGCGCGCCCGAAACAGCCGCGCTAAATCGCTTTCGAACGACATTCGGACCCGTTACGCCGGCCCTGCGAGATCAAGCCGTGCTTTTCGACACCGGATTGACGATTGCGCTGGCGACGAATGAAGCGAAGCGCAACAGGAACGGCGAGATTCACGTGCATGAAGGTTTCTCACGGCGCTTCGCTCAGATTTTGTCGAGGCAGAGCTTCGTCGGCGTCACCGGCAACGTACGCTTCAACTACCTCGGCCAGAATATCGGCCTGACAACGGCGCGCGGCCTCGAATATGTTTGGTACACCGGGTCTCGTGGCTGGCGGCGTCTCGATGGCCCGCGCTCTGTAGTCGTCATGCTTGATCACTAAGACAGCGCACGCACCGCGCTTCATTCGTCCTCACCAGCCTCCTCATCGCGGTGTGGCGCTCGCAGTGCCCGCCCCGTCTGCACGGCGCTCCGCCCAAACTTATCCCGCGCTCTCGCCACCGCCGCTTCAACGACTGCGCGCTTCGGCGTCTTGGTGTCCAGCATGTCGCCCTTATCCGCGACGGCCGCGTCGCTGAAATCCGACAACCCCACGCCGATCAGCCGATACTTCGTCTTCCCATCCGCATCGCCCGCCAGCAATTCGCGCGCGACTTCGAAAATCCTGGACGCCAACAACGTCGGCTCCGGCAATTGCCGGCGGCGCGTGATGATCTTGAACTTGGTGTCCTTGAGCTTGAGCGTCAGCGTGAGGCCTGCCGTCTCGCTCGCACGACACCGCGTCGCCACTTTTTCGCAAAGCGGCCAGAGAATATCCTCCAGCGCCTCGATCTCGGCGACATCCTCGAAGAACGTCGTCTCCGCCGAAATGCTCTTCCGTTCGCCGTGCGGGTCAACCTTGCGCGGATCATCGGCCATCGAGAGTGCAAAAAGATGCGCGCCCCAATCGCCATAAAGTCCGCGCATGCGCTGCGGACCCGCGGCGCGAATATCGCCGATGCGCTTTAGCCCATTGCGCTCCAGCGCGGTCGCGCCGGCAGGGCCAACGCCCGGCAACGTTGCCACCGAGCGCGTTTCCAGAAACGCCAGCGCTTCAGCGCGGCCGATCACCGAAAACCCGCGCGGCTTATCGAGATCGCTCGCCGTCTTCGCCAAGAACTTGTTGAACGAGAGCCCAATCGAAACCGTGAGCTGCCGCTCTTCCCAGATCGCATTTTGCAGTTTGATCAACGATTGCGCCGGCGAGCCGCCGTGCAGCGCCTCCGTGCCGGAGAGGTCCATGAAGGCTTCATCGATCGAGAGCGGCTGCACTTGCGGCGTCAGATCCTCCATCATCCGCCGGATCATGCGCCCCTCTTCGACATATTTGCGCATGTCGCCATGCACGACCTTCGCCTGTGGGCAGAGCGCCAGCGCCTTGAACATCGGCATGGCCGAGCGCACGCCATACGCCCGCGCCACGTAACAGCACGTAGACACAACCCCGCGCTTGCCGCCGCCGACAATGACCGGGTGCGGCTGCAAACTCGGATCGTCGCGCTTTTCGATTGAGGCATAGAACGCATCGCAATCCAGATGCGCGATGGAAAGCCGCGCCAGCTCCGCATGCTCCAGCGGCTGCTCCTCGCCGCAAGATGTGCAGCGCGGCGTTTCAGTGATTGATGCGCACGACCGGCAAACGATCACAGCGACTCCCCGCCCCCTTGCGGGGCGGGGTTGGGGGTGGGGGTAACGGAGGTGTTCTCTCCGGGTAAGACACCGCCCGCACCCCCATCCGTCGCGCATCCGCGCGACACCTTCCCCGCAAGGGGGAAGGATTGCGGAACGCGCGCAGCGAAATTCACGCCGCTTCCTCCGGCGTGAACAACCACGCCGCGCCGCGGACGCCAGAGCTATCGCCGTGCTTGTTCTGCACCACCTTCGTCCGCAGCACGTCGGAAAAAATGTGCGCCAGCAATTTCCCGCGCACGCTCGCATACATCGAGGCGATGTTCGACATGCCGCCGCCGAACACGATCACGTCCGGATCGAGAATATCGATCACCACAGCCAAGCTGCGCGCCACGCGATCGGCGTGCAGATCGAGCATCGCCCGCGCGCGCGCATCGCCAGCTTGCGCCAGCTGATCGGCCTCGGCGCCGTCCATCCCGCTCCAGCGCTTGAACCCGGTGCCGGAAATCCATTGCTCCAAGCAGCCCCAGCGTCCGCACCAATCCTGTACCGGCTTCTCATCGTCGCGCCGCCACGGCAGCGGCGTGTGTCCCCATTCGCCGCCAATGCCGTTGACGCCTTCAATCGTCTTACGATCCACGACAACGCCCCCGCCGCAGCCCGTGCCCAAGATCACGCCAAACACCACGCGCGCACCGGCCGCCGCGCCATCGACCGCTTCCGACAAAGCAAAACAATTCGCGTCGTTCTCAAGCCGCACCGGCGCTTTCATCGCCGCCTGCAAATCCTGCAGAAACGGCTTCCCGTTCAGCCACACCGAATTGGCGTTGCGCATCAGCCCCGTCACCGGCGAGAGCGAGCCCGGCACCGCGACGCCCACCGCCTTCACGTCCACACCTGATTCCCGCTCCACTTGAGCGGTCAGATCGGCTACGGCACGAACCGCGGCGTCGTAATTGCCAGGGTTCGGAACACGCTGGCGAACGCGGATTTCACCATTGGAATCAAGCAGCGCCGCCTCAATCTTGGTGCCGCCGAAATCCACGCCAAGCCGCATCGATTATCTCTCAAAGGTTTTGTTAACCTGCGCCACTAAAGTGCGAAGGCTTAGCCTGGTTGTTAAGCCCTGAGTGATACACCTGCCCACTAAGGGCAAAAATGCCCATCGGGGTGAAATCGGACGCGATGGCCAAAACGGTTCTCATCGTCGAAGACAGCGATCTGAATATGCGGCTCTTCAACGATCTGTTGGAGGCCTTCGGATACCGCACGGTCAAGACAAAAGACGGCCGCCAAGCGCTGCCGCTCGCGCGCGAGCATAAGCCCGACCTGATCGTCATGGACATTCAGCTGCCGGAAGTCTCGGGTCTCGAGATCACCGATCGGCTGAAGAAAGACCCCGAACTCAAAAAGATTCCGGTGGTCGCGGTCACCGCCTTCGCCATGCGCGGCGATGAGCAAAAGATTCTCGCGGCCGGCTGCGACGCCTATTTGTCGAAGCCGATCTCGGTGACGACGTTCCTCGAAACAATCCGCAAGTTCGTCGGATGAGAGGGAGCGGCCGTTGAGCGCACGCATCCTCGTTGTCGACGACCTTGAAGCCAATCGCCGCCTGCTGGAGGCGAAGCTTTCGGCTGACTATTACGACGTCATCACTGCGCAGCGCGGCGAGGAAGCCGTGCAGATGGCCAAGCGCGAACGGCCGGATCTCATTTTGCTCGACGTGATGATGCCCGGCGGCATCGATGGCTACGAGGCGTGCCGGCGTTTGAAAGTGCAAGCCGAGACGCGCCACATCCCTGTGGTCATCCTCACAACGCTCGATGATCGCGAGAGCAAAGTGCGCGGCCTGCAGGCCGGCGCCGAAGAATTTCTGACCAAGCCGATCGACGACGTGCACCTGATGGCCCGCGTCAAAAGCTTGATCAGCTTGAAGGTTGTCATCGACGAATTGCGCGCGCGTGAAGCCAGCGGCAAGCGCCTCGGCGTCATCGACGAAGAGGCCCGCGACCCCCTGGAGCAGCATCGGCTCACTGCTGGCAATGTGCTGATCGTGGACGACAACGCCAATCAGATCAAACGCATCAAGACGGCGCTCGGCGTCGAGCACCGCGTCACTGTGTTCGGCGAAGCCGACGCCTCGCCCTCGCCCGATCTGGTTGTTGTCTCGGTCACCGCCAAAGCCTTCGACGGCTTCCGCGTCGTCGCCCGCATGCGCTCAGGCGAGCCGACGCGCCACCTGCCAATTCTCGCGGTCGTCGAAGCCGACGACAACAAGCGCGCCGTGCGTGCGCTCGAGCTTGGCGCGCACGACATCATCACCCGCCCCGTCGACGATGAAGAGATCGTCGCCCGCGCCCGCACGCTGATGCGCCGCAAGCGCTACATGGATGCGCTGCGCGCCCGCCTCGATCAGAGTTTCGAACTTGCCATCACCGACCAGCTGACCGGCCTCTACAATCGCCGCTTCCTCTTTGCCCAGCTCGCGCCGCTGGTGCAGCGCGCTCAATGCGGCGGCGACACGGTTTCGGTGATGACGGTCGACATCGACCACTTCAAGAATTGCAACGACGCTTTCGGCCACGACATCGGCGACGCCGTGCTGCGCGAGTTCGCGGTGCGTCTGGGCTCCAATACGCGGCCATCGGACTTCGCCTGCCGCATGGGCGGCGAAGAATTCGTCGTCATCATGCCGCGCACCTCGGGCGACATCGCCTGCCTCGCGGCCGAGCGTCTGCGCCGTTCAATCTGTGCTTCGCCCTTCATCATTCACGGCGTCTCACAGCCTTTGGAGATCACCGTTTCCATCGGCGTCGCCGCGTCCACCGATCCCGAGGACACCGCCGAAACCGTGATGAAACGCGCCGACGAAGCGCTCTACGAAGCCAAACACACCGGCCGCAACCGCGTCGTCGGCAAAGCCGCCTCGCGCGCCGCTTAGCAATTTATCCACAGTTTGGCCGTTCTCCGCGCCTGCGCTATGAACCGCGCGCGAGGAGGAAACGTCATGGGTCTGCACGGCCATTGGAATGCGGGCTCCGAAGAGAGCGCGCTGGAAGCCGGCGTCATCGACTCGCTGAACGGCGGCCACTGGCGTCCGCCGGATGATTTCGCTGATGCCTATAACTGGGCGTTCGAAGATGCGCGCCAGCCCGCGAATGATTCCGCAGCCATCGAACCCAACGCTATCGCGCCTCATCAACTTGGCATTCTTGGCATCATTCATGTCGCCGTGTTTGCCGATAGTGACGTCGATCCGCGCGAGGTCGCGTGGATTTATGAAGAAGCGAGAAGCCATCCCGTCTTCGCGGATTTGTCTTTCAACGCGTTTCGCGCTGCCTGCATCCAGGTTCTGCAGAGCATGCGCCGAGACACGCTTGCCGACGCCTTCGAAGCATGGACGGCAGCGGCCGCGCCATCACATGCTCACCAGGCGTTGGAGCTCGCCATGGGCGCCATCATCGCCGACGGACGTGTCGCCGAGATCGAGAAAGGCGTGGCGCTTCGGTTGATCGACAAGCTTGCCCTCCCGCGCGATGAGGCTTTGGCGATCCTGGAGAACGCCGCGCAGCGCCGGCGCAGCAGCGCCGCCTAAGGCGCGCTTTCGATGATTTCTGCGATGCGGTTGATGAGGCCGAAGAAGCTGCGCCCGCTCGCGCCATTGTTCACGGTGACAATCACAGTGAGATCGTCGGCTGGGCAATAAATCGCCATCACCGCCCAAAAACCGGAATGGCCGTAGCAGGTGCGATGTCCGAAGCGCTGGCGAAACAGCAAGAGATTGTGCGCATCGCCTGACGCTTGATCGCGCATCACCGGCACAGTGAGCGCCGCAGCCAACGTTTCCGGACGATCAAAAATCTCACCCCGCATCACCGCGCGGATGAAGGTGGCGAGATCGCTTGCAGTGGTGATCACGCCGCCACCGCCCCACAAATCCATCGACGCGTCCCACTCGGTCGATTCAAGATCGCCGAAATACTGCCGGAGGTGCGGCGCGTTTGTCTGCGCGGGTTCTAGCGTTTCGTACCACGTTGCGTGCAGGCCCAACCGATCCAGCTTCAGAAGATGACGGATCGCCGCCGCGTACGGCTCACCGCTCTGCCGCTCAATGATCTGACCGAGGATCACATAGCCCGTATCAGAATAGTGGAACGCATCGCCAGGTTGGCCCAGCGGATCGCCGTGCGACATGCCGAATGCGATTTGCTCTTGCGGCGTCCAGCGATGGTGAGGGTCAGCCTCGATCACGTGCACGTACGCCTCTTCCGCGTGATCCACGAGGCCGCTCGAATGCCCGAGCAAATGCGTCACCGTGATGCGATCTGGATCGTAACCATCGCCGCGCAAAGCGGCCGCTGTTTCCGCCGGAATGTAGCGCGCGATCGGCGCATCGAGGTCCACGCGCCCCATCTCGGCCAAACGGAAGATCGAAGCGGACGTGAACACCTTGGTGATGCTGGCGATGCGGAAAGGGCGATCGAGCACCGGCGTTGCTGTCTGCGTTTCACGCGCGCCGGCGACGCCGCCTGCGAAATCCAGGCCCATGCGCGGCGAACGCACGACGGCAATCGCCACTGGAATGTTCGGATCGCTCGCCACAGCTTGCGCAAGCGCTGCTTGAAACTGCGCGTCTAGATCGCGCCGCACCGGCGCGGTCGGCGAAGGCGCGGCAGCGCTGCTGGCGCAAGCGCAAGCCAACATGAGCCCGGCGAATCCAATCGAACGCACTACAAGCGGAAAAAGAGTCATGGCTTCCTCGCGCTCGGATTAGATCGCAACCGCCCGCGCGAGAGAAGCGCACTCATCGGCGTCAATCCGCCGTTCGCCGCAATCCGCGTCTCACAGCACTGTGAGGTTTTTCGTCGTACGCGCAGGTGCGTTCGTCGCGCCTCCAATTGCCGCCTATCGCAACGAATGGTGCGCTCGCCGGCAACGAAGCGGAGCTAGAGATGAAGTTCGCCCTCACCGCGGCAGCTTTTGCCACCCTCGCTGTTTGCACTGCGCCCCTCGCGCTCGCCCAGCAGCAAGCGCCGCCAAATTGCAGCGCCGCCGAATTCCGTGCGCTCGATTTCTGGGTCGGCGAATGGGACGCCTTCCGCGCCGACAACAATGTGCTCTCCGGCCATTCCAGCATCACGCGCGAACAAGGCGGCTGCGTCATTCACGAGCATTGGACCAGCGTCGGCCAAGGCGCCGGCTACGCCGGCCAGAGCCAAAACATCTACAACCGCCTGAACGGCCATTGGGAGGAATACTGGACCGACACCACCGGCGGCGTGCTCCACTTCATCGGCGGGCCCGTCGAACATGGCGTGCAAATGACGACAGGCGATCGTGGCCCCGACGCGCAACCACGCTATGCGCGCGTCACCTTTACCGATCAGGGCGACGGCACCGTCCGCCAGCACGGCGAAAACTCAAGCGACGGCCAAACCTGGACGACAAACTACGTGCTGATCTATCGCCACCGCGCCGCGCAATAGCCGTCTACTGATTCAAATTCCAGGTGAACACGCCGAACTCTGTGGTGTGCAGCGTCACAAACTGCCGGAGTTCCTGGCCGTCTTCGCAGTATTGCGAGTCATTGCTCCAGAACGCGTACGGTCCGGGATAGGCGACGCACTGGCCATAATCGCCGCTCCAATAGCGTGCGCCGTCGTTCTCGACTTCGGCGTAGGCGTAGATGTAGCCGTTGTCGGTATCGACCAGGTTCTGGCAGCTGTGCGCCGGTACGCCGTACCAGCCTTGATTGTAAAACTCGCTGCCGCCGACGGGCTGATAGGAGAGCGCCACGCGGGCGTTGTTGTCGGTGTTGTTGCAGACCTGGACGGTCACGACGCTCGGCGCATCCTTCTGCGCGAAGGCCGGGGCCGGAAGCGCCAGGGCAAGGCCGAAGCTCAGGGCCGCCAGCGCCAAATGCTTGAGTTTCATCGTACTCCCCAGGAACGGTCCCGCGCCGGCCCATGAAAGCGGCTCCTTGGGCGCCCGTCAAACGGCAGCCGCTTCGCCTGTTAACCCGCAGCACCTATGTTATGGAGCCCCGGAGCAAGTCATAAGAAGCCCGCATGAACTACGTCCAAGCCCTCGACGCCCCCGACCGCAACGACGGATCGATCAAGATCCATGACCCGGCGACCGCCTTTCCGGGCATGCGCGCGGCCGGCAAGCTTGCGGCGGCGTGCCTCGACATGCTGGTTCCCGAAGTGCGCGACGGCGTCACCACGCAGCGGCTAGACGATCTCGCCCGCCAGTTCGTGTTTGATCATCGCGCGCTGCCAGCGTGCGTCTTCTATCGCGGCTACCGACACACGGTTTGCACCTCGCTCAATCACGTCGTCTGCCACGGCATTCCGGGCGACCGCGTCCTGCGCGAGGGCGACATCGTCAATATCGATGTCACCGTCATCGTCGACGGCTGGCACGGCGATACCAGCCGCATGTACGGCGTTGGCGAAGTGCCGCGCAAAGCACAGCGGCTGATGGATGTGACGTACGAAGCCATGATGCGCGGCATCGCCGCCGTGAAGCCGGGCGCCACGTTGGGCGATCTTGGCCACGCCATCCAATCCTACGCCGAAGGCGAACGCGCGGCTGTCGTGCGTGAATTCTGCGGCCATGGCCTCGGCAAGGTTTTCCACGACGCGCCGAACATTCTCCACTTCGGCAAGGCCGGCCAAGGCGAAGAACTCCGCCCCGGCATGATCTTCACCGTCGAGCCGATGCTGAACTTGGGTTCGCCGGCTGTGAAAATTCTGGGCGACGGCTGGACCGCCGTCACGAAGGACAAGTCGCTCTCCGCGCAATACGAACATTCTGTCGGCGTCACCGAAGACGGTGTCGAGATTTTCACGAAATCGCCCGTGGGCCTCGATCAGCCGCACGCCATCGTGTAGAGCGGAGCAATGGCGGGGCGCTCTTCCAAATCGGTTGGCGAAAGCAAGACGGCGGCACCCGCCGTTCAAGACAGCGAACTCTTCCCGTTCAGCGCCGACACACTCGCGCCCTTAGTCGTCGCGCGCGTAAAGCGGCCGCGCGCCGCGAAGGCGGAGAAGCCGCACTATCACGATCACCGCGCCCGGCTTCGCCAGCGCTTCGATGATGCAGGGCCCGGCGCGCTCTCGGATTATGAGCTCCTCGAGCTCATGCTCTTCCGCACCATCCCGCGCCAAGACACCAAGCCGCTCGCCAAGGCTCTGCTGACCAAGTTCGGCGATCTCCCTGGCGTCCTCGCGGCGCCGGTGCAGCGCATCGCCGAGGTGAAGGGCGCCGGGCCAGCCGTCGCGCAAGATTTGAAGATCGCCCAAGCGCTCCTTGAACGCGCCGCCAAAGCGCCGCTGACACAGCGCACCGTGATTTCCTCCTGGTCGCAGCTCATGAATTATTGCCGCATGAGCATGGCGCACGCCCCGCGTGAACAATTCCGCGTGCTCTTTCTGGACGTAAAGAACCAACTCATCGCCGACGAAGTCCTGAATGAAGGCACGGTCGATCACGCGCCCGTCTATCCGCGCGAAGTCGCCCGCCGCGCGCTGGAGCTATCGGCTGCGAACATCATCCTCGTCCACAATCATCCAAGCGGCGACCCGAAGCCCTCCGCCGTCGACATCGACATCACCAACCAGATCGTCGAAGCCGCCAACGCCATCAGCGTCAAAGTGCACGACCATCTCGTCATCGGTCGCAACGGCGCGTCGAGCTTCAAGAGCCTCGGCCTCCTATAGCGGTCAAAAGGATCGCGTCAGCGTCGCCACCACACGCCCGCCTGCGTCCAAGCCATAGCGCTCAGGGATGTCCGTCTGCCAGTACGTGAGCGCGGCACTCCAATTTCCGCGCGCCGCGCCGAGATTTGCTTTCGTCAGCGTCCAATCCGGCGCGCCAAGTGCTGCATTGTCCTCGACGCGCACACGCCCGACGAGCACGCTGCCGCTAAACGTGACATCCCCTATCGAGCCCAGCGGTCTGCCTGCTTCGGCGTACACGTACAGCGCGCGGCCGGTTTCGAAGAAATATTCCTCGCTGCCGCGGGCGCCAATCGAAAGCGTCCAGTCCGAGACATTGGCGGACGCCGCCAACGCGCCCTCCCAAAAATCCAGCGGTCCGTTGCTGCCAGGATACCAGTAGCGCACGACGCTCGCGTCGAGCGTCACCGGCCCCCACGACGAACGATGGCCGGCGATGAGATATGCCTCGTAATCGGCGCCGGCCTCGCGGAAAGAGTCGATCGTGCCTGAGGCGTAAAAGCCATTCCACTCAACGCCTAGCGTAACCGCGGCATACGTTCCACCGTGAGTGACGGGAAAGCCCTGGCCAATGCCCTCGCCAGCTATACTGATCGAGCCATTGACCTGCGGTGGCTCGGCGAAGCTCGACGCCGGAGCAAAAGCCAAAAACATGGCGAACGCCAAATTGGAGTACTGCAAGACATGCTTCCTTCAGGGACCCACACCCCTGAAGACGCAGCCGCGCTGGCAACCCGCAAAGAAAAGTGCAGTCGCCCGCCCTAGGCCGAGATCGGCAACGGACGCCCGCGCTCAAGTTTGGCAAGGCGCTGCTGCACGCCTTGGCGTGCGCCGCGCACAAGCTTCTCCACCAAGCTGACGGAGCAGCTCATTTCAGCGGCAATTTCGCTCTGCGAGCGCTCGCCGAAATGGAAAAGCAGGAATGCGCGCCGCTGATCCTCCGGCAATGTGTAGACCGCATCTTCGAAGAAACGGAGCCGCTCGCGCGCCTCCACCAGTTGGTCCGCAGGAACGGCGTCCGAAACCAGTTCGACATCGTCAAGCCCCACGTGATTTTGGCCACTCCGCGCGCTGAAGCGCCGATAGCGGTCGCGCAGCACGTTTTGCGCGGTGGTAAGCAAAAAGGCGCGCGGATTTTCGATGCGGCTGAGGTTGCTCACCTGCGTCAAGCGAAGAAACGTTTCTTGCGCAACATCTTCAACATCAGGCGAGCCGTTCAGGCGGCGGACTAGGTAGCGCTCCAGCATCGCCACGTGCGCACAAAAATGCTGACAGAGTTCAGCGCGATTCGGCATCAGACCACTCCAGGCTCCCGAGATGGCCCTTCACCACCGCCGCTCCAAGTGCGATCGGTCTCTCCGTTTTGTCGGTTCGTGGCGCGGCCGGCCTCCCCAATTGCCATCCAATCCACTACACCGCGTTCATGCGAATCCGCCCCATCGAACCGCGCGACCGCCAAGCCTGGGCGCACATGCGCGCAGCGCTTTGGCCGGACGAAGATCCCGACCAACTCGCGCACGAGACACTGACGCATTTCGGCGCCGATAAGCCGACGCAAGCCGTGCTCGTCGCCGAAGCGACTAACGGCGCTCTCGTCGGATTTCTCGAACTTTCCATGCGCGCTTACGCCGAAGGCTGCGACAGCTCGCCAGTTCCGTTCGTCGAGGGCTGGTATGTCGTGGGGGAAGCGCGCATGCAGGGCGTGGGGCGCAAGCTCATGGAAGGCGCCGAACGCTGGGCGATCTCACGCGGCTTCAAGGAAATCGCGTCGGACACGCAGCTCGCCAACGGTGCAAGCCAAGACGCACACGCCAAGCTTGGTTTCGAGGAAGCCGAGCGCATCGTTTGCTTCCGCAAGACGCTCCGCGCTTGATCGCACCGCCGCCGCCCGTCACAAAGGCTGGCACAGGCGGGAGACCTCATGACTGACGCAGCAGCGCCGCATCCGGGCTACGGCACGAAGTCGTACCGCGCCTACGTGCTGTTTGCGCTTCTCGTCATCTACACCTTCAACTTTATCGACCGCATTCTGCTGGGCGTGCTGCAAGAAGGCATCAAGCACGACCTGCACATCAGCGATCTGCAACTTGGCCTGTTAGGCGGGCCATACTTTGCAGTGCTCTACACGCTCGCCGGCATTCCCATCGCGCGCTTCGCCGAGCGCCACAACCGCATCACCATCGTCGCCATCGGCGCGGCAGTCTGGAGCTTCATGACCGCTGCTTGCGGTCTGGCCGCGAATTTCGCGCAGCTCGCCGCCGCGCGTATCGGAGTCGGCATCGGCGAGGCCGCCTGTGCGCCGCCTTCGCATTCGGTGATCTCTGACTATTTCCCAGCGCCCCGGCGCGCCACTGCGCTCGCCATCTTTGGCCTTGGCATTCCAATCGGCACCATGATCGCCGCACTCGGCGGCGGCTGGATCGTCGGTCATATGGATTGGCGCACGGCGTTCCTTGCGCTCGGCGCGCCGGGCCTCATCGCCGCCATTGCGTTTAAGCTCACCGTCCGCGAACCACCGCGCGCGGGCGCCGCCACGGCGCCGCGTAGCTTCAGCGAAACCGTGCGAACGCTCACGCGCAAACCCACCTTCTGGCATGTCGCTATCGCCGGCGCGATGATGGCGTTTGTCGGCTATTCGACATCACAATTCATCGTCTCCTTCCTCGTCCGCAATTACGATCTGGGCGCAACGCCGCGCGAAGAGATCGCCGTTGCCTCATACGCATTGGGCGCAGTCTCCGGCATCTCCGTCGGCCTCGGCACCTTCCTCGGCGGCTTCATTTGCGATCGCCTTTCGGGCCGCTACCCGCGCATCTATGGCTGGCTACCGGCCGTGACGGTCGCCATCGCTGTGCCGCTCGATCTTTTGTCGGTCAGCCAAACCAATTTCGCGACGGCTGCTGGACTGCTGATGGTCGGCTCGATGTTCCAGTACATGTATCTTGGGCCGATGTTCGCGGTGATCCAATCCATCAGCCCGGTCCGAATGCGCAACACCGCTGTCGCGCTCGTGCTGCTGGTGATCAATCTTGTCGGCTACGGCCTGGGCCCGCCGACGCTCGGCGCGCTTTCGGACTATTTCGCCAACACCGAACTCGTGCGGCTCGGCATCGAGATTTCCGCCTGCAAAGCGCAGAGTGCGCCGCTCGAATGCGCAGCCCCGATCGCCAATGGCCTCCGAACTGCGATCTTCTGCGTGCTTTGCCTGCTCATTTGGCCGGCGATCCAGTACTTCTTCGTCTCGCGCACGCTGCTGAAGGACCGCGTCAGTTGACGGGACGCGCTTCGCGCCCCATCAACCGCCCATGATTCCGCGCTATTCCCGGCCTGAAATGACGGCGATCTGGTCGCCGGAGACCCGCTTTTCCATCTGGCTCGAAATCGAGACGCTGGCGATGGAGAAGATGGGCGATCTCGGCATCATCCCAAAAGACGCCGCCAAGGTTTATCGCGAGAAAGGCAAGTTCGAGGTCGAGCGCATCGACGAGATCGAGCGCGAGGTGAAGCACGACGTCATCGCCTTCCTCACCAACGTCGCCGAGCACGTGGGTCCCGAGGCGCGCTTCGCCCACCAGGGCATGACGAGCTCTGACGTGCTCGACACCTGCCTGGCCGTGCAACTCACCCGCGCCTGCGATCTTCTGATCGCCGGCAATGGCCGCGTCCTTGCCGCGCTCAAAAAGCGCGCCCTCGAATTCAAAATGACGCCGACGATCGGCCGCAGCCACGGCATTCATGCCGAGCCGACCACATTCGGCCTCAAGCTCGCCGGCCACTACGCCGAGTTCGCGCGCAACGCTGAGCGCCTCGAAACCGCGCGCAACGAGATCGCTACCTGCGCCATTTCGGGCGCCATCGGCACCTTCGCGCAAATCGATCCGCGCGTGGAGAAATACGTCGCAGACAAACTCGGTCTCGCCGTCGAGCCGGTATCCACCCAAGTCATTCCACGCGACCGCCACGCCGCCTTCTTCGCCACGCTCGGCGTGGTCGCCGCCGGCATCGAGCGTCTCGCCACCGAAGTCCGCCACCTGCAGCGGACGGAAGTTTTGGAAGCGGAAGAATTCTTCGAGCCCGGACAAAAGGGCTCCTCGGCCATGCCGCACAAGCGCAACCCGGTGCTCACCGAAAATCTCTGCGGCCTAGCCCGCCTCGTGCGAAGCGCCGTAACGCCGGCGATGGAAAACGTAGCCCTCTGGCACGAGCGCGACATCAGCCATTCAAGCGTCGAACGCGGCATCGGCCCAGACGCCACAATCCATCTCGATTTCGCGCTGCATCGCCTGGCCGGTGTCGTCGAGAAGCTCGTCGTCTATCCCGAAAACATGGCGCGCAATCTGGCGCTCCTGGGCGGGCTGCATAATTCGCAACGCGTGATGCTCGCGCTCACGCAAGCCGGCGTCCCCCGCGAAGACGCCTACCGTCTCGTGCAGCGCAACGCGATGGCTGTATGGCAATCGCCGCCGCCACGCCCGGAGACAGCGCTGCTCGATCGCTTGAAGGCCGACAAAGACGTCACCGCCAAGCTCGACGCGAAAACACTTGACGGCTTTTTCGACGATGCGCATCACTTCGCGCGCGTGGATGAGATTTTCGCGCGCGTATTCGGCTGAGCCGCGAATTGAGGTTCCAATATTGATCTGACAGCGCGCAGAGGTTAGGCGCCTCTCAGAGGAGCTGCACGCGCGTTGGACATCAGTCCGAACATCGTCGAATTCATCCGCGAACACGTCCGCTCCGCTTGGGCGCTTGAGCAACTTGTGTTCATGCGCCGTCACTGTGACCGCAGCTGCACCGTAGAAGAGCTCGCGAAGGAACTGCGATCTAACGCTGCACTAGTCACCGCCAACATCACCGCCTTCGAGCGGGCGGGCGTTGTGTTGCGTGAAGCAGACGGGCGCTATCGCCTATCGCCCGCGACAGCCGCCCTTGAGAAAGTCATCGCTGAAATCGAAGCGGTTTACAGTGAGCGGCCCGTCACTCTCATCAACATGGTCTGGTCGGCTGACCGATTGCGCGATCTCGCCGACGCGTTCAAAATTCGCAAGGACCCGAAATGAGCGAGCAGTGGCCCACTCTCGTGTACGTGCTGTGCCTCGCCACCAGCGCGGTGTGTGCAGGTCTTCTGATCCGCGCCTACCTCCGGTCGCGCAGTTCGCTCCTCTTCTGGACGGCGATCGGATTCGTCTTCCTCGCGCTCAACAATCTGGCGCTCGTTGCCGACATGCTGATCTTCGAGCGCATCGATCTGTGGTGGGTGCGTTCAAGCGCTGCCCTCATCGCCATCGCTGTCATGATCTTTGGATTCATCCGGGAGGAGCGCTGATGCACGCCGATCCCATCGCCTTTACCGCCGGCCTGAGCACCGCGGGTTATCTCGTCATCGCCGGCTTCTTCCTCAAGTTCTGGCGGCGCGCGCGCGAAAACCTCTTCCTCATTTTCGCCTGTGCGTTCTTCCTGTTGGCGCTCAATGCGGCATTGCCCGTTCTGCTCGGCGTCAAACGCGAGGACCAAGCCGGCATCTATTTGCTGCGCGCAGGCGGCTTCGCGCTCATCATCGGCGCCATTCTCATGAAAAATCTCGGACGCGAAAACCCGCCGCCGCGCTAGCCGCGACTCAGTTCTGCCCCATCATCATCCAGGCGGCCAAGCTGATCATCCAGATCAGCGCGACAAGCGCCGCCAGCGCCAGCCAGGGCGCACGTCCCGTACTCTTCACTGCTGCCATAGTCCCGCCTGTCGCTCGCATGAGTGCACTAACGGGCGAGGCCGCCGATCTCATCCGGGAACCGCATGCGATTTACAGTCAGTACCGCACGTCCGACTCCGGCGGAGAGGCCCTCTCAGACGCCTCTTGACCTCGTTTCCGCCATGTGCTTTGTAATACAAAGTTCTTTGACGGAGAGTTCAATGCGCCTGTTCACGATGGCCGCCGCTCTGGTGGCCGCAGTTTTCCTCGCCGCCGCGCCGCAAGCCTCGGCGCAGCAACGCGGCCCCGATCTCGCCGCGCAGCGTGTGGCCATGCAGCGCATCGCCGGCATGGCCGGAGATTGGCAGGGCGAAGCCGCGGTCACCTTTCCGGCGGCACGCACCGTCTATCAGCGCGAGCACATCGAGAGCGACATGAACGGGCTCCTGCTCGTCATTCACGGCAATGGCTACGCCACACCGGATCGCGCGGGCACGGCGATCTTCAATGCCTTCGGCGTCATCTCCTATGACGACACGCGTCAGATCTACGAATTCCGCGTCTATAATGACGGCCGCGCCGCCACCGCCACCGCGCGTTTCCTCGACGATGGCCGCCTGCAATGGACCATGGATTTCTCACCCGTGATCATTCGCTACACGATCACGCTCACCGATAATCACTGGAACGAAGTCGGTGAGATGTCGCGCGATAGCGGCGCGACCTGGGCACGGACGATAGAGATGAATCTCGACCGCGTGCGATGACAAAGCCGTCCCTCCCCGCCACGCGGGGAGGGAAAGCCGCTTAGACGCCCGCTTTGATCTGGCTGCGAGCTTCGGCGAGGCACTCGTCCATCTTGGCGCGGATCTGGTGGTCCGAGAGCTGGACAGCCTGCATGTCGAGATCGCCGCGGATTTTGCGGAAGAGGTCCTCGATCCCGGCCTCTTCCAGATCAGCGATCACCACGGACTTGGCGTAGTCGTCCGCCGCCTGCCCGGAGAGCCCCATCAATTCGGCCGCCCACAAGCCCACGAGCTTGGCCCGGCGCGCTTGCGCCTTGAACTCAAGCTCTTGATCCAGCTGGAATTTCTTCTCTTCGCCGCGCTCCCGGTCGTCGAACTGGCCCATGGGCTTTCCGCTCTCCTCTGTCTTCGGTCTGCTTAGAGATGGGAAGCCGCGCGAGCAACCGCAGCACAGCGCAGCCGCCAACCGCCTCCGGTAATTGTGGCAACCGGCCTTTGCCCCTAAATTCCGGTTTCGAGCCCCATGCGGGCGATTCCCGGTCTTCGCCCGGCGCCCCTCGAGGAGGGAGCCCATGTCCCGTCGCAAGAAGATCTACGAAGGCAAGGCGAAGATTCTGTTCGAGGGCCCCGAGCCCGGAACGATGATCCAATATTTCAAAGACGACGCGACCGCCTTCAACGCGCAGAAAAAAGCGGTGCTCGAAGGCAAGGGCGTCATCAACAACCAGATCTCCGGGTTCATCATGCAGAACCTGAACGCGATCGGGATTCCGACGCATTACATCAAAACGATGAACATGCGCGAGCAGCTGATCCGCGAAGTCGAGATCATTCCGCTCGAAGTCGTGTGTCGCAATGTGGCCGCAGGTTCATTGTCGACGCGCCTCGGCATCGAAGAAGGCACGCCGCTGCCGCGTTCAATCATCGAGTTCTATTACAAGAAGGATGAGCTCAACGACCCGATGGTCGCCGAAGAGCACATCACCGCGTTCAATTGGGCCTCGACCCAAGAGATCGACGACATCATGGCGTTGACGCTCCGTATCAACGACTATCTCTTCGGCATGTTCGGCGCCGTCGGCATCAAGCTCGTCGATTTCAAGCTTGAGTTCGGCCGCCTCTACGAAGGCGACATGGTGCGCACAGTGTTGGCTGATGAAATCAGCCCCGACAGCGCCCGCCTCTGGGACGTGCAAACCAACGAGAAGATGGACAAGGACCGCTTCCGCCGCGACCTCGGCAACGTCACCGAGGCCTACGTCGAAGTCGCGCGCCGCTTGGGCATCGTCAAACAAGCCGCAGCCGGCGGCGAGAGCCTGCACTAGGCATAGTTGAGGGGGAGACCGTGAAGGCCATCGTGACCGTCGGCTTGAAGCCAGGCGTCCTCGACGTGCAAGGCAAAGCTGTCGCCGGCGCTCTGAAAGAGCTCGGCTTCGGCGACGTGCATGACGCGCGCGTCGGCAAAGTGATTGAGATCCAGCTCGACGGAAACTTGGATCCGGAAACCGCCGAAGCGCAGGTCAAAGAGATGTGCGAGAAGCTCCTCGCCAACACCGTGATCGAAAGCTACCGCGTCGAGATCGCGCACTGAAATCCCGATGAACCAATACTGGTTCAAACCCAAACGCTACGGACTTGGCGCGGCGCCTTCGACGCGCGAGGGATGGTTGCTGACCGGCGCGTACTTTCTCATCCTCATGGTGCTTGGCGGGGTGTACGGCAGCGACGGTGGCGCCCATCCCGTTCCGTTCTTTGCGATCATCGCTGTAGTCACCATTGCCTATGTCGGCATCGCCTGGATCAAGACCGAAGGCGGCTGGCATTGGCGCTGGGGCGGCGACGATCGCCGTTAGGCCTCCGGCCACAACAGAGCCGCGACAAATCCTGCGGCCGCTACCACGCCGACGCCCCACGAGACACGGTCACGCACGGCATAGATGATCGGATCGTCGTGCATTTCGCCGCGCATGGTCTTCAACCAGATGCGGCAGATCCAGAACATCTCCGCCGCCGGCAGCACCCAGAGCGCAATCGGCGCATTGAAGCGCGCGGCGAGCATCGTGTTCTGCTGCAGATAAAGCGCCAGCACCAAAGCCGCGACCAACCCGCTCGCCACGCCCATCATCGTCAGCACACTGGCGTCATCGACGCGATAGCCGCGCCGGTTTTCCCCTTCGCCACCGCGCGCCTTCATGTCGAGCGTTTCATCGACGCGCTTCACCAGCGCCAAGCTGAAAAAGAAGAAACAGGAAAATGCGAGGAGCCAGTCGCTCGGAAAATAGTCGGAGGCCGCACCGCCGATGACGAGCCGGATCGCATAGAGCCCAGCCAGCAGAAACACATCCACCAGGACCTTGCGCTTCAGCCAGAGCGAATAGGCGGTCGTCGCGGCAAGATAGGCGCCCACCAACCAGAACACCTGCGCACTCGCGGCGATCGTCAAGCCCACGCACATCAGCACCGCCGCAGCCGAAAGCCCCAACGCCGGCGAGAGGTCGCCAGATGCAAACGGTCGCCTGCGTTTGCGCGGATGCTTGCGGTCCGCTTCGATGTCGGCAGCGTCGTTGACGAGATAGACGGCCGACGCCGTGAACGACAGAGCCCAGAACGCGGCGAACGCACCGATCCACGCGCTCGCCAATCCCCAACCGCCGCCAGCGATCATCGGCGCGAACGCGAGCACGTTTTTGGCCCATTGCTGCGGCCGCATTGCTTTCAGCAGCGCCCGCGCGTGCGTTGCTAGCGAACGCCGCGGCTTCGCCACGCGCTCCATGTCCAACAGCTCGATGCTGTCGGCGGCGACTGTGTCGAACAAACCAAGATGCGCCGCGACAGCGTTCCCCAGCGCCGCATCACCGCGCGTCACCAGCACAACCGTCCGCCCTTCACCACGCGCAGCGCGCACGCGGCCGAGCACGTCTTCATCATAGGCCAAAGCCGCCGCGTCCGCCGGCGCCTTCCGCGACAGCCAAACCGCTCGCTCCGCGTCGGGCTGATCGAGATAATCGATAAGGCTCAGCGGCGACTCAAACATCACGCGCAACAACGCTTCGGCGCGCCTGTCGCCGCGGACAAGCACGCCGTCCAGATCGACCGCCAGGTCCTGCCTGCGGTCAGCAATGCTGCGTGCGTCCTGCACGTTTCGCCCCTCAGGACGCGGGTGTGGCTGCACGATTTACCAAGATCAACGTTTCTCCCCAGCCTCGCGTGCGAAAACACCGCCGGGCTTTCTCGCACCGCACGAAAATCGCCGCGGCGCACGACATCGGCGCACGCCAGTGTAGAGTTAACCTGGGAGAAGCTGATGCTCGGGCGTGCGTGGGGCGACAAGGAAGCACTGGCGCGCGCAGCGCTCGCGACAGGCATTGCGCTGGCGCTCATTCCCTGCGCGTTGTTCGCCTTATCAAGCCTCTATCTGTTGGTTGGCGGACGCCTTGGCGCGTTTTCGGCGTGGGCCATCATCGCGCTTACCCTGGCCGCGGTATTCTGGATCGCCCGGCGCGAGAGCCGCGCATGGACGGCGCCGTTCGCTGTGCTTGCCGTGATCGCCGTCGCGCTCCTCGCCGAGCACACGATCCTCGACACCACCTATGACGGCCAGGAATATCATTACGACGCAACGCGCGCCCTCGCCGACGGCTGGAACCCGCTGCGCGAAGCGTTTCAGCCACCGGCGAATGTGCGCGGACACGTGCCGGTACTGCTCTGGCCGCAGCATTATCCGCAAGCGGCGTGGCTCGCCGCCGCCGTGCCGATCGCCGCGGGGATTGATATTGAAAGCGCAAAGCTCGCGCCGCTTATGCTTGCGGCATCGCTTTTCTTCGCCGCGTTCGGGGCGGCGCTGACTTGGCGGCTTACCCGCCTGGAAGCGCTGGCGCTTGCCGCACTCGCCGCCGCCAATCCCATCCTCATCGTGCAAGCGTTCACGCGCCTCAATGACGGGTTGCTTGCGGCCTCCATGGCGCTCACCGCGCTCTTCGCCGCGCTGTGGCTGCGCGATGGCAAACGCGCTTATGCTGGGCTCGCCGCAGGCGTGCTTATCTTCGGATTGAACCTCAAGTTCTCCGCGCTCGCGCTCATGGCGCTGTTGTGCGCGGCGATCGTTATCAGCGCGTGGCTCTTTGCCGGCCGCACCAAGGCGCTGCGCGCGTTGACGCTTCTCGCCGCCGCGGGCGTCGCGGGCGTCTTCGTGTTCGGGGCGCATCCTTACGTCAGCAACACGTTCGCGCATCACCATCCTTTCTATCCGGTGATGGGCGAAGGCGCGGTCGACATCCTCACCTACAACCGCCCTGACGGCTTCAACGACATCTCCGCGCCCGAGCGTCTCGCACGCTCTTATTTCGGGCCCACCTCGACGAGCTATGACGGCGGCAGCGGCTACAAACTACCCTTCACGTTCCAGCGCCTCGAAATCCGCGCCGCCGGCGACGGCGACACGCGCCTCGCGGGTTTCGGCCCGCTCTTCTCGGGCGCAATCATTCTCGCGCTAGCCCTCGGCGCGTGGATCGCTGCGCGGCATCGCAACAGAACGAGCACCATCGCGCTCTCTGCCCTGCTCGCCATCACCGTGCTGACGCTCTGTCTGCCTGAAGCTTGGTGGGCGCGTTACGTGCCGCATATGTGGTGGATCGTTGGCGGCGTCGCCCTCATCGCCATGCTCAGTGCCGCGCAAGCCGTGCGCCGCAGCGGTTGGGCGCTTGCGATAATCCTCTTGCTGAACGCCGGTTTCGTCGCCGCATCTTCGGCGCTGCAAGTCGTGCCCCGCACGCTCGACGCACGCCGCCAGATCAGCGAGATCGCCGCGCTCAATGAGCCCGTCTGCACCTATCTCGGCGCAACGCATGCGCGGCTGGAGCTCTTGCGAGCGGCGCACGTTGATGTTCGGCTCTACTCCGAACCACTGCCGCAGAGCTGCAATCCGACGCTGTTCGTCTCAGCCTTCCGCGTCGCCGACCCGCGGCCGAACTATTGTGCATGCCCGGGACGTTAGCCGCCCCCACCGCCATCGCCGCCGCCGCCGCCATCACCGCCCCCACCACCGTCAGCGCTATCGTGGCCGCCATTGCTGTCGTGATTGTTTCCGTGATCGCGGTGGTGCGAGCCGGGATCGCCCATGTAGACAGCGCCCCCATCGCCGCTGTCCTGCTGCCAGTGGCGTTTATCGCCTCCACCTTGGGAGCGTGCGGCAAGCCATACAACGCCCAGCACCGCAACGATCGCGCCCATGACGATGACGTCCATGGCGCTAACTCGGCGGCTGCGGCGGCATTTCCGGGAATGTAGGCAAACCAGGGCGCGGCGGATCCCAGCTCGGCGCGCGGCTCACATAGATCGACGCCATCGGCTTGAACTCTTCCGGATTGTCGAGCGTGCCGGCTTTGATCATCACGACGCCTGGCCGCGAACCCTTGGACAACAACGCCGATCCGCAGTTCGGGCAGAAGACGCGCGTCACTTGGCTGCCGCTATCGCCCTTGGTTTGGAATTCGCGCGTCTCGCCCGTGAGTTGGACCGCCGCTTCCGGCACGGCCATCGACGCCGAGTGACTGCCCGATTGCTTGCGGCAATCCATGCAATAGCAGAAGCCGCCGAAAATCATCGGCGCGCCGATCTCGTAGCGCACCCGCCCGCACAAACATCCACCGCTCATCGCCATGATGCATCCTCCTCGTCGCCGCGGAGGATGGACCGGGGCGAGCGCGCGTCAAGACGTGTCAGTCGTTGTCGTGAAAGTGGTGAAGGCCCGGAATGAACACGCCGCGATCGCGCGGCGGCGGCTTCTCGCGCGGACCGCGCCAGGAAAGCAGGACCAAAAGCGCTAGTCCAAAAAGCCCCGCCGCCACAGCGATGACTTCGATGCCCATGGCACATATGTGGGAAGCCGGCCCCGAAAGCGGTAGCAGCGGAGCGGCCAAAATCAGCGCTTTTCGCGCTGATTGCGGTCCGACGGCGGGTTTAGACGGCGCAAAATGCCGATTAACAAAGCCGTCACACCGACGGTGGCGGCCAAAGCGATCAAAATCCAGCGTTCCATGAGGGCCGCGACATAGCATGGCCTTGGCCGGAATCAGTCCCCACATTAGAAGAAGCCCATGCAGTCAGCTGTAGTCGTCTTCCCGGGGTCCAATTGCGACCGCGACGCCGCCCGCGCCCTCACGCGCATCACCGGCACGCCCGCGAAAATGGTCTGGCACAAGGACACGACGCTCCCCGACAAGCTCGATCTTGTGGTGCTGCCCGGCGGCTTTTCCTACGGCGACTATCTCCGCTCCGGCGCCATGGCGGCGAAGAGCCCAATCATGCGCGCCGTCATCGAGCACGCTGAGCGGGGCGGCTTGGTGCTTGGCATCTGCAACGGCTTCCAGGTCCTTACCGAAACGCGTCTCCTGCCCGGTTCGCTCGCGCGCAATGCGGGGCTCAAGTTTGCCTGCAAGGATGTGCCGCTCGCCATCAACAACGTGAACACCGCTTTCACGCGCGCCTATCGCGAGACACGCGAAACCGAAATCCCGATCGCGCACGGCGACGGCCGCTTCGTTGCTGACGATGAAACGCTCGACCGGCTCGAGGGCGAAGGCCGCGTCATCTTCCGTTATCTCGACAACCCGAACGGCTCGGCGCGCGACATCGCCGGCATCATGAACGATCGCGGCAATGTCATGGGCATGATGCCCCACCCAGAACGCGCCTCCGATCCTGTGCTCGGGCGCACCGGTGGAACCGCCGTGTTCCAAAGCTTGTTAGAAGCGGCATGATCGCCAAGAAGCAACCCACGGCCGCGCGCTCGGCGTTCGACGACGAAGTCGATGGCGCCCGCAAGCGCCTCGAAGCGGCGCTCACCGAAGAAACCGGCTTCGACGATTTGGCTGCGCTGCAGACGCTCGCGCCTATTCTCGAAGAGAAGATTTCCTCTCGGCGCCTCAGCTTCGCGCTCGCCGACGAAGAGGACGACGAAACTCAAATCGCCATCATCCACGTCGCCACCGACGAAGAACTCGGCTTCATCTTCGCCGAGGATGGCGAGTACGTCTTCGAGTCAAACCTCGAAGCCTATTTCGACGATTTCGTTGACGACGACCCCGAACGCTTCGTCGAACGCCTCTACGAAACTCTGCGGGCGGACCTCCCTAAATACGAAGTCGAGAACAAGGGCTAAGCGTCTACCAGACGCGGACGCGCTGATCCGGCGCAAGATAGTGCGCGTCGCTCGGCTGCACGTCGAACGCTTCGTACCAGGCATCCAGATTGCGCACGGTGTAGACGCGCCACTGATCCGGCGCGTGGCCGTCGGTCGCGATGCGCTGGCGCAGTTCCGCGTCGCGCATCTTCATCTTCCAGCTCTGCGCGAAGGCGACGAAGAAGCGCTGATCGCCGGTCATGCCGTCAATCACCGGAGCTTCTTGGCCATTGAGCGAAGCGCGATAAGCCTCGTAAGCCGCCCGCAAACCGGCAAGATCGGCGATGCTCTCTGCAAGCGTCAGCGCGCCTTTAATGTGCAAGCCAGGCAGCGGTTCGTACGCATCGTATTGGCGCGCCAAAGCCTGACCTTGCGCGCGGAACGCGGCGAGATCGTCCGCCGTCCACCAATTGCGCAGCGCGCCGGTTGAATCGAACAGCGCGCCGTTATTGTCAAAGCTATGGCTGATCTCGTGGCCGATGGTGGCGCCCGTTGCGCCGTAATTGAACGCATCGTCGGCGTTCTGATCGAAGAACGGCGGCTGCAGGCCCGCCGCCGGGAAGTTCAACGCATTCTGCACCGGCAGGTTCACCGCGTTCACCGTCTGCGGCGTCATCCACCATTCCTTGCGGTCCATGGGCCGGCCGATTTTCGAAAGCTGGTACGCGTACTCGAACTTCTCGCCATTCACGGCGTTCGCGTAGGCGTTGTCGGCGACGACAGTGTATGGCGCGTAGTTGCGCCACGTGTCGGGATAGCCGACGCCCACCTCGATGCTCTGCACTTTGCGCAGCGCCTCGGCCTTGGTCTCCGCCGCCATCCAGTCGAGCGCTTCCAAGCGGCGCGCAAACGCCGCCTTGATGTTGTCCGACATCGTCCGCACCCGGTCCCGCGCCGAGGCCGGGAAGTAGCGGTCCGCGTAGGCCTTGCCGACCGCGTCGCCGAGATACGCGCTAACAGCACTGATCGAGCGCTTGTCGCGCGGGCGCTGTTGCGGAATGCCGTTCAGCGCCGTGCCGAAGAAGGCGAACGAGGCGTTGTCGATCGCGCTCGGCAGCACGTTGGAGTGGCTGTTGATCTGGTGGAACGCCAGCCAATCCTTCCACGCCTGCAGCGGCTGCGAGGCAACAAGCGCCGAAAGCTTCGGAATGGCCTCTGCGTGATAGGCGGCGAAACGTTGTTGATTTCCCAACTGCGCCGCACCCAGAAACGCGCCCCAATTGATCCCCGGTGCGTGTCGCTCGAGCTCCGCCCGGCTCCACACCGTCGCGCAGTGAGCCCAGTCGTCGCTTTGCTCACGCGTGTTGTGGGCGCGCGCGATGCGCATTTCCAAATCGTAGATGCGCTGCGCGGCGGCGCGCGCATCCGGGTACTGCGAGAGCGTCAGCAATTGCTCGACATAGGCGCGATACTGCCCACGCAGCGTCGCCATCTCAGCGTCGCTGGAGAGATAGTATTCGCGCTCCGGGAGCCCGAGTCCGCCTTGCAGAATGTAGGGCAGCACTTCACCAGGCGTCGCCAAGCCTTGCGTCACGAAGATCCCGAACAGATTCTCCGTCGCGAAATTTGTACTGTTGAGCGGATCGACGTCCGCGCGGATTTGCTCGCCCAGCACGCGCGACAGATCGGCGCCGTTCTGGATCGCCGCAAAGCGCGCGAGATCGCCCTGCGCCGGCGCCATCCCCGCCGCGTCGATCGCCGCGGTATTTTTGAACGCATTGTAGAAATTGGCGATGCGCGCCGCATCCGAGCCTGCTTGCGGGTGTGAATTGAGCACGCCCGTGATCAGCTCCTGCATGTTACGCTCGGTTTCGAGGAACGCCTCGTACGTGCCGCCGACGTTAGAGCGATCTGCCGGGATCTCCGTCGCGCGCATCCAAGCGCCGTTGGCATACATGTAGAAATCCGCACCAGGCCGCACGGCCCGATCCATCGCATCCAGAGCGATCCCGCTGCGCGAGGCCGCTCCGCCCGTTCGGGTGCATGCGGCAGCGACCGCAACGAGGCTGGAGGTAAGGAAAAGGCGGCGTGTGAAATCGGCCATCAGAGGCGCTCCGCAAGAAACGATGGCGCTAAACTAGAGCAGCCGCACGCCCACTGTAAGGGAGCGCGGAAGGCGCTTCGTCGCAGCCGCGCCGCCGTTCGCAGAAACGGGGACAGATCGCGATCTATCCGACCGGCTTCCTTGAACGACGATGATGCGTGAGGCCGATTGAGAACAAGGGCTACGTCTTGTCCTAACGCACGGCTCGGGCCTATGATCGCGCATCGGGCCCGATGCGGGCGCCCGGTTAGACGATGATCGTCCAAGCCCGCTCCGACCCCGCTTGGGGAAAGGAGCGATGAATGACGAAGCATCTCCTCGAAACCAGAAACGTGTTGGCGCTCTCGCGCTCCGACATCGTGCAGCTCATGTCGCCGCGCGACTATCTCGACGCGGTGGAGGAAGGCTTTCGTGCGAGCGCCGATGGCGCGTTGATCGCGCCCCCGCCCTTACATCTCGCCGTCGATGCGGGAGGGATCCACGTCAAGGCCGCAAGCATCCGCGGCAAGCTCGCAGCGTTCAAACTCAACGCCAATTTCCCGACCAATCCCGCCCGGGGCCTGCCGACGATCCAAGGCGCGATTGTGCTCTTCGATTTGAACGACGGCCGGGTGCTGGCGATCATGGATTCAATCGAGATTACGTTGCGCAGGACCGCGGCAGCGACTGCGCTCGCGGCCCGAGCACTGGCGCAGCGCGAGGACGTCACGATCACGATCTGCGGATGCGGGGCCCAAGCAGCGCCACAACTCGAAGCTCTGTCGCAAGTTGTCACCATCGCCAACGGCCGCGTCTACGACGCGGACGCAGCCAAGGCGGAGGCATTTGCACCCATGGCGACGCGTTTGACCGGCGCGCCTTTCCAGCCGGCGCACTCGCTGTCCTCCGCGACGCGCGAAAGCGACATCATCGTAACATGCACGACGGCGCGAGCGCCCATCCTCGGCGTTCAAGACGTTCGCGCCGGTGCATTCATTGCCGCCGTCGGCGCCGATAGCCCCGTCAAGAGCGAAATCGCTCCTGCGTTGATGGCGCGAGCCAAAGTCGTCGTGGATTCGCTGGATCAGTGCGTCGTCATGGGCGATCTGCATAACGCGATCGCCGCCGGCGCAATGACCGCCGCCGATGTTTACGGGCAACTTGCGCAAGTGCTTGCAGGCAAGCTGTCTTCGAAACCAGATCCGTCGGATATCATCATTTTCGATTCCACCGGCGTCGCTCATCAAGACGCCGCCAGCGCCGCGGTCGTCTACGCGCGCGCCGTTGAAAGCGGCGCGGGCGCAAGAGTGAGCCTCGCATGAACAAGCCGACTTTCACCGAGCTCGCGGCGGCAAGCTTCAAAGTGGGTTGCCTTGGCTTCGGCGGCCCTGCCGGACAAATCGCGTTGATGCATCGCATCTTCGTCGAAGAGAAAAAGTGGATCGACGAAGACCGTTACCTGCATGCGCTCAACTATTGCATGCTGCTTCCCGGCCCCGAGGCGCAGCAGCTCGCCACCTATGTCGGCTGGCTGTTACATGGGGTCCGCGGCGGCATTGTCGCTGGCGCACTGTTTGTGTTGCCGGGCGCGCTCGTTGTTTTCGCGCTCTCCTGGCTCTACGCCGCCCAAGCCCACACGCCGCTGGTGATGGGCCTCTTCTACGGCATCAAGGCGGCGGTCTTGGCCTTCGTCGCGGAGGCGCTTTGGAAAGTCGGCAAGCGCGCATTGAAGACGCCCTTTGACCTGGTCATCGCGATCGCGACCTTTCTGGCGCTGTTGTTGTTCGGCGCGCCGTTTCCGCTGCTAATCCTTGCCGCCGCCTTGATCGGCGTGCTGCGCACGCAGCGCGGCGTCCAAGCGCCAACCGCAACCTCACGCGAACAACCTTCCGCGCGCTCCGCGATCGCGGCGGCGATCGTTTGGGCCGCAGCATGGCTAGCGCCGCTCGCGCTGACCTTCGCCTTGCTGGGCCCGCAGCATTTGCTGACGCAGGTCGGCATGTTGTTCAGCCAGCTCGCGATCGTGACTTTCGGCGGCGCCTACGCCGTGCTTGCTTACCTGCAGCAACAAGCAGTCGATGTGCATGGATGGTTGAGCACCGGCCAGATGATCGATGGTCTCGGGCTCGCCGAAACCACGCCCGGCCCGCTCATTCTCGTCAACCAATATGTAGGTTTCATTGCCGGGTGGCAGGCGCAAGGCGGCAGTCTCGCGCTCGCCGTTGCGGCGGCGGTAATGGCGAGCTGGTGCACATTCGCACCTTCCTATTTGTGGATCTTCGCCGGCGCGCCCTTTGCCGAAAGCTTGCGCCGCAATCGCTTTGCCGCAGCCGCCCTGTCATCGATCACTGCAGCCGTGCTGGGCGTTATCGCCAATCTCGCTTTCTGGTTTGGCCTCCATGTCATCTTCACGCGCGTGGCTTCAGTGGCGACGCCTTGGGATCACACACTCGCGCTGCCGGAGCCGAGAAGCTTCGATGTCATCGAAACCGCTATCGCGGTCGCTGCCGGCGTCGCGCTCATCCGCTTCAAGGCGAATGTCGCGCTTGTGGTTGTCGCCTGCGCGCTCGTCGGCTTGCTGGCTCGCGGTGGATAGACAGAAACTTATCCTACACCTCGCGCGTCATGCGATCATCTCTCCATCTCCTGCAGGGAGGCTACGGTGCACCAATGGCCGATCAGCGCGGGAGATGCGGTTTGAGCGCGATGATGTGTGAAGCAGCGATGTGAAACGCATCAGCTTCGGGGAGCAAAGGAACCCGAAGGACCAGGACGAAGAATTGGTCTTCGCCTGCGCGTCGGCCGGGAACGGAAGCAAGGCGCTAAGGCGCGTCGGATACCCAGCGTCGTGAGCGATCGGGCATGCGGGAGAAGGCTGCGACGATCAGACCACCAAGCTCACCTGTCTGAAAACGCATGGCCCCCCGAGCGCACATGAACGCCTCTCGCTTCCGCCGGCTGAACAACAGACCGCGCAGGGCGCGCTTCGGCAAACCCAACACAACTTTAGTTTTTTGAAGCTTCTTCCGAAGCGCGTCCTGCTCTCCCGTTGCCGCTGGCGTACGCATCGCCAGCGCACGCCAACGCGTGGCCGCTTAAGAAAAGTCCCGACTCACACGCTTCGGCAGACAAGCCAAGAACTCCGTCACGTTGGTTGCATTCATGTCGATTTTCAACACCGTGTCGTCGGCAAATCGAAGTTCGACGGCGCCGTTGAACATGGTCGGATGAGCCGATGCGATCGCTTCGAAGGGCTGGCTCAAATCGCGTCCGCTCTGGCGCCACGCAATGACCTTTCCCCGCCAGCGGATTGCACGCCGTCGCAGGAAAATCACATACGCACCCACAACCACGGCGCTGGAGGTGAACACGAGCGCGAGCAGCAACGCCATGCGCATCTGAAATTCCGCGTCAGCACGGGCCGAGCCAACGAAAAGCCAAACCCAACTGATCAACGCGCCGAAGGCCCAGCCGGCATAGAGTGTGAACCAGTGCGTGCCGCCTGGCCCCATCATACGCCAGCCGGGATAATCCTGCGCACGCCAGGCAAGATTGGCGATCACAAGGGCGAAACACGCTGTGTGCGCCGAAACGAGTGCGATCAAAGGCAACGGCGTGACGTAATCCTGCATGCATCCGATTAGGCGGATTGATCGCGCGCAATCAATCGCCGCTCGACCGAATTGGCTGACGCCGCCGCCTCAACTTGGTTACGCGGCATCAACTCCGTTCAATTCCGCGTACACAACAAAACGGCCCCCGCTTGCGCGAGGGCCGTCAGGTTTTTCAGCCGTGAACAGCTTAACGCACGTCGATATGGCGTTCGGCGCGAACGTTCGCATCTTCTTCGCGCATCGCCGACATCGCGCGTTGTACGCGCGGATCGGAAAGCACTGTCGCCATGCGCGCCATCGATTCAGCGCTCTCCGAAGAGGCGCCGAACAAGCGGCCGAAGGCGCGGAACGGGTTCTCCGTCTCCGGATAGAAGCGCAATTGCGTACGCTCGTTCTCGCGGATGCCCGCGAGCGCACGCGCACGTTCCACGGCGGTCGAGAAACCGCCGAGGCGATCGACCAAGCGCCGCTCCAGCGCTTGCTGTCCCGTCCAGACGCGGCCTTGCGCCACGGCGTGCACTTGCTCTGGCGTCAGATGGCGTCCGCGCGCGACGATCGCTTGGAAGTCGGCATAGGCGCGATCGATGAAACCGGCGAACGCCGCACGCTCAGCAGGGCTGAACGGCGTGTCGGTCGAGAACATCGAAACGTACGGCGAGCCCACCGAGATGCGGTCCGTGTGCGCGGACAGATAATGCTCCATCGCTCCGCCGATAATGAGCTTGCCGCCGAGAACGCCGATCGAGCCGGTGATGGTCGTCGGCTCGGCGATGATCTCGTCAGCTTCCGCGGCGACGTAATAGCCACCGGATGCGGCGACTTCGCCCATCGACACGACCACCTTCTTGCCGCGCTCGCGCGCCGTGCGCAGCGCCGCCAGGATCTGGTCAGACGCAACGACAGAACCGCCCGGGCTCGAAACACGGAAGACGATGGCGCGCACGTCCCTCGCTTCGGACGCCTCGAGCAACGCTTGCGCGACGCGATCACTGTTCATCTGCGACTCGTTGTCGAACAGGCCGTGCTGTTCGGGGCCGGAGACGATCGCACCTTCGCCTTGCACCACCGCGATCACCGGACCGCTATTGTTAGACGGCGGGCGATAATCTTCGAAATCCACCACCTCGGCGTTATTAGCCCGCGCGCGCGCCGCAGCACGCGCTTCTTCTGGCCGGCCAACCTTATCGACGAGATGCAATTCCACGGCGCGTTGCGCTGTGAACGGCGTTGCTTCGATTGCCGCGCGCGCCGCTTGCGGGGTGATACCCCGGTCGGCGGCGATATTGGCAAGCATCGAGCCGTAGAGCCCGTTCATGAGCCCCGTGACTTCTTCGCGGTTCGCCGGCGTGAAGCCGCGCTGCGTCAGTTCATCTGCGGCGGTTTTGTAGGCTTCGCGCGTCTCAAACTGCGCCTGCATGTGATAACGCTGCAGCGTGTCGGCGAAGAAGGTGACTTCCGCCGACAGGCCCATCGGCATGAATTCGCTCGAGCCTTGCAGCCAGACTTCATCGGAATCGGCGACGGCCATGTAGCCGGGCATCGACATCCGCACGCCGTCATTCTGCAAATTCGCCACGACGAACTTGCCGGAGCGGCGGAACGCGGCGAGTGCGGCCCGGATCTCTTCGGCTTGCGCCGCCGACATGCCTTGCGTGTTGGCGCGGACATAAAGCCCTTGCACGGCGCGATCGTGCGCGGCGTCATCAATGCGCTGCAGCGTGTTCAAGAGACTTTGTTCGCCGCCAAGCGCGGCGAACGGATTCGCTGGGGTCTGGTCCGTCATCACTTCACGGAGATCGAGCGCCAACACCATGCGCGAAGGCTGCGCCTCTTCGTGACTGACAGAAGCGGCCATCATCCCGAACATCCCGACGATCAGGAACGGCAGCATGAATAGGAAAATGAAAAGGCCGGCGAGCACGCCGCCCAGGGTGATGAAAAACTGCTTCACGGAATCCGCTCCGCCGGCCCCTGCCGGTTTATCGATAAATGATATGACAGGACCCGCCAGCGCAAGAGGGCATTTTATCGAAAAATGATAAATGGCCGCACCCGGCCGGGCCCGGGGCCGGCACACAATTGCTGTCGCAGGTTATTTGCGGAAACGCCGCCCTGGCGCATGATGCGCCTCGGGAGGGCTCCCCATTGTCCAGCTCGGGCAAGCCTCTGATCGCCAGTGACGCTTGGATGGAAGAGCAGCAGCTTCGCGCTGAGCTCGAAGCACAGGCATGGCGCAGATTGCGCCAGGAACTGGCTGAACCTCTGTCGGCGCCGGAGCCCTATTACGCGCCACCGCTGCCTGCGCCGCCACAAGCCGATCCGCACGAAACCGGTAGCACTATCCTCAAGGCCATCGTGCGCTTCGTGCTGGCTTCATTTGGCGCATATCTGGCTTGGATCGCGGCGAAGGACAGCCAGCTCGGCCAGTTCGAAATCTGGTTCGCGACAGGATCAGGCTTCGTTGGAACGCTGGCGCTGACGATGTTCGGCGGTGTGCGCCGCTTCGTGCACTTCCTGGCCGAGACAATGCGCTGGGTGCTTCTGTTCGCCATCGGCGTCGGCGCCGCTTGGCTCGCGTTTCATACCTGGACCTGAAACGCCGCGAAGAATGGTCGGAGTAGCAAGATTCGAACTTACGACCCCCACGTCCCGAACGTGGTGCTCTACCAGGCTGAGCTATACTCCGAAGGCCGGGGCTTATAGACCGCGACTTGGGCCAGCGCAACGCGCCAGAACCGGCCAATTTCAGGCAATTCGTCCCGCGAAGGGATGGCTGGGGTGCTAGGATTCGAACCTAGGAATGGCGGTACCAAAAACCGCTGCCTTACCGCTTGGCGACACCCCAAAACCGGCGAAGCGCGTACTTAGAGGCGCCCGCCTCGCGATGCAACAGCGGCCCTGATCCTACGCAACCGCCCTGCGCGGCAGCTTCCAGTTCGGCCGCACCCAGTGGCAGGTGTAACCGTCCGGAATCCGCTGCAGGTAGTCTTGGTGCTCGGCTTCCGCTTCCCAGAATGGCCCCACGGGCTCGACCGTCGTGACGACCTTCGCCGGCCACAAGCCTGACGCATCGACATCCGCGATCGTATCCTCAGCGACGCGCTTCTGCTCATCGGTTGTGTAATAAATCGCCGAGCGATAGCTCATGCCGACATCGTTGCCTTGGCGGTTCTTCGTGGTCGGATCGTGGATTTGGAAGAAGAATTCCAGGAGATCGCGATAGGAAATCTTCTCGGGGTCAAACACGATTTCGACCGCCTCGGCGTGAGTGCCGTGATTGCGATAAGTCGCATTCGGCACATCGCCGCCCGAATAGCCGACGCGCGAACTGACAACGCCCGGCATCTTGCGAACGAGCTCCTGGACACCCCAGAAACAGCCTCCGGCCAACACGGCGCGCTCCGTGGTCATGGGCAAACTCCTCTCAACTGGCTTGGATATTGGCGTGTACGCACACGAATGCCAGTCGGTTGCAGGTCACCCTGACGAGGCCGCAAGGCCGCACCCTGGGAATTCCTGCAAATTTGGGCTTGCGCCGCCCATGGCTCCTCGGGCTGAAAGGGCGTCCTTTCAGATTCGGAACCGATGCATGACGCGACTGAGCTACGCCCCCGGTGACTATTCCCTTCGTGTAGGCCGTTCGAAAACCGGCCTCGGAATCTTCGCCGAGCAGGACATCCCGAAAAATGCGTGCCTCTTCGAATATGTCGGCCCGCAGCTGACCAAGGAAGAAGAAGAGAAGAGCAAGTCGAAGTACCTGTTCGAGATCAACGCGCGTAAAACCATCGACGGCACCGTGCGCTGGAACACCGCGCGGTACATCAATCACTCGTGCCGGCCGAACTGCGAGCCGAACATTTACAAGGCGCGCGTCTACATTCACGCCAAGCGCAAGATCAAAGCCGGCGAAGAACTGAATTACGATTACGGCAAAGCGTATTTCGATCAGTTCCTGAAAGGCATCTGCGCCTGCCCGAAATGCGCCGAGAAGAAAGCGGCAAAGCGCGCCGCAGCTTCCCGCGTGCGCAGCAAGACGGTGACGAAGGCGACGAAGAAAACTGGCGCGACGAAGAAGGCAAAGAAGAAGGCGAAGAAGCGCGCTTAGAGCCGCTTCACCTCTGCGCCCTTGGCTTTGCCAAGGATGACTGTCCGCGAGAGACCAAGAAAGAGACCGTGCTCGACAACGCCAGCGATGCGCTTCAGCGCGTCGCCGAGCGCTTCCGGGTCGGGGATGCGCTTGGTGTGCGCGTCGATGATGTAGTTGCCGCCATCGGTGATGACGGGCTCGTTGGACTTGCCGGTGATGCGCAGCACAACTTCATCACCAGCGCACTTGGTCTCGCGCAACGCCTCGGCGATGCGCTGCTGTGTGAGCGCAAAACCGAAGCGTGTGACTTCAACCGGCAGCGGAAACGCGCCCAGCGTCTCCACCCATTTGCCCTCGTCAGCGATGACAACCATCTCCTTCGACGCCGCCGCCACGATCTTCTCGCGCAACAACGCGCCGCCACCGCCTTTGATGAGCCGGAACGCGGGATCCACTTCGTCAGCGCCATCGACATCGACGTCCAACTCGGTGACTTGCGAAATCGAAAGCAGCGAAATGCCGGACTCTTCAGCGAGCGCCTTGGTCGCTTCCGATGTGGGCACGCCTTTGACGCGGAGGCCTTGCCGCACGCGCTCGCCCAGCAGCCGCACAAAATGCGCGCTGGTCGAGCCGGTGCCGAGGCCGACAATCATGCCGTCCTTGACGAAATCGAGCGCGGCTTGCGCGGCGTTAAACTTGGCGATGTCGGCGCTCATTTCTGCTCCTTCGCCTTCCGCTTCTTCTCGCGGTTCTTGTCGGCCCAGCCGTCCAAATTGATTTGGCGCGCGCGTGCGACGCCTAGATCGCCGGCGGGCACGTCCTTGGTGATGACGCTGCCCGTGCCGGTGTAGGCGCGATCGCCTATCTTCACCGGCGAAACCAGCGCCGTGTTCGAGCCAATGAACGCGTCTTCGCCGATCGTGCTTCGATACTTATCGAAGCCATCATAATTGCAGACGATGGTGCCGGCGCCGATGTTGGTGCGCGCACCGACATCGATATCGCCGATATAGGAGAGGTGGCTGGCCTTGGCGCCTTCCGCCAAGGTCGCGTTCTTCACCTCGACGAAGTTGCCGATCTTCACCTTCTTGCCGAGCTTCGATCCCGGGCGAAAGCGCGCGAACGGGCCAATCGATGCGCCCTCGCCGACTTCGGTTTGATCCAAATGGCAGAAGGCATGCACGTGCGCGCCTTTGCCGATCTTCACGCCGCGGCCGAAAAACACGTTGGGTTCGATGATGGCGTCCGCGGCGATCTCAGTGTCGTGAGAGAAATAGACAGTCTCAGGATCAATCAGCGTGACGCCGGCTTCCATGGCCGCCAAACGCGCACGCTTCTGAAACACCGCTTCAGCTGCGGCTAAATCAATCCTTGAATTCACCCCGAGCGCATCGGATTCCTCGCCTCTAACAATGTGCGTCTTCTGGCCAACGGCGCGACCGAGGCTGACGACATCAGTGAGGTAGTATTCACTCTTCGCGTTGTCGTTCTTCACCTGCGCCAACAAGCTAAACAGCGTCTTGGCGTCAGCACAAATGACCCCTGAATTGCACAGCTTCACAGCGCGTTCGAAATCGGTGGCGTCGCGCTGTTCCACGATGCCTTGCAGCGAGCCATCGGCATCTAGAATCATGCGCCCGTAACCGGCGGGATTAGCGGCCTCGAATGCCAATGCGACGATGCCACCTTTTTCGGCGCGAAGCTGAAGCATTTGCTCCAAACGCTCCGGCGAAACGAACGGCGTATCCCCATACATGACGACGACATCGCCGTCGAAATCGGCGAGTGAAGCTTCGCCTGATGTAACCGCATGCGCGGTTCCAAGCGGAGGGTCTTGGATTGCAATGGAAACCGTGTTGGCGCCCACGCGCCGAGCCACATGTTCAGTGACGGCCTTATTCTGCGGACTGGTGACGATGACGACGCGTTCGGCGTCAATGCGTTGGGCCGTGGCAATCGCCCAATCGATCATGGCTTGGCCGCCAACTTCGTGCAGCACCTTCGGCAGCTCGGACTTCATCCGCGTGCCTTGTCCTGCCGCCAGAATGATCGCCGCCCGCGCCCGGCTCATGCTTCGCTACCTTGCTCGAATCCGTGAGCCGTCTTAGCCAAACTGCGCATCCGGGGCCATCCATGACCAGCGGCGAACTCGCCGGCGCAACCATCGTCTTCGATCTGGACGGCACGCTGGTTGATACCGCGCCCGATCTGACACGCGCGCTCAACGCAACCATGGACTTGGAGGGCCTGCCGCACCTGAAGATCGACGCGGTGCGCTCGATGGTCGGCCTGGGCGCCCGCAAACTGCTTGAGCGCGTCGCGACGTTGCGCGGGCTCAACTATTCGGCGGCGAAACTCGATGACCTGACTGAGGCCTACACGTGCTTCTACCTCGAAGACATTGCCGGAAGCTCGAAGCCGTTCCCTGGCGTTATCGAAGCGATGGACACGCTGGCGGCGCTCGGCGCCAAATTCGCCATCTGCACCAACAAGCGCACGCACCTCTCGGAAAAGCTGATGGACGCGCTCGGCTTGAGCGACCGCTTCTCGGCTATTGTCGGCGCCGACGCCGTGCCCGAACGCAAGCCGCATCCTGGCCACTATCGCGCCACCGTCGAGCGCGCAGGCGGCGTAGTGCGCCGATCGGTTATGATCGGCGACACCACGATTGACGTTGCCGCCGCGCGCGCTGCTGGCGCGCCGGCGGCAATTGTCAGTTTCGGTTATTGCGATGGCGACCCCGAGAAGCTCGGCGCGAACGTCGTGCTTCATCGCTACGCTGAGTTGGCGCCGGCCTGTCGCCGCCTGCTGGCGGCGCGCCCCTAACAGCAAAGGCTTGTTCCCGCACCAGGCTTAGGCGCTTACGCGACCTCCATCAGGCCGCGACGGCTAGGGTTTGCGCGTTCGCGATCCTTGGATTCCCGCTTCGTCGGGAAGCCGTTGACCATGTCGCTCCGCACATCCGTACGCGCCGAACGCATCGCCGCGACGAAGCCTGCTTCAATGAGCTTTACGTCGACGGTGTAGCCCCGTTCGCGCCAGTATTCTTCAATCCGCTGCTTCAGGCGCCTTGCGCCATCGACATTGCAGAAGTCGTGATCCATTCCGCTCCACCACAAGTTCTTGCGGTCCGGGTTGGGCTCAATGGCCCGGTACCGTATGCACAAGACCCGCGCCTGTGCAGTCGCGCCAACCCCCGTTGCTCCGCTCCAATTGGCACTCTGGATGCGGAGAGAGGCGCGGATATGGCGGTCGCGTGACAGCGACGCAATTCCCAATCAGGTGATCGGATTGCCGCAGGAGGTAATTTAGGCTGTCTGCGGTTCCCCCGAGACATGCTCCGGCGCACGCAATCACAATGGGGTGAAATTGGGGCGACTATCCGGGTCGTTGATCGAAGATCGATTTATTCCCGAGCACGGTTGTCACCTCATGTTCCCAGACATGAATTTAGGAGTGGTCAGATGAAAGCGGTTTGGTTGGCAACGGCGCTCCAGGTTGCGCTCATCGGTGCGGCAAGTGGACAACCGCAACCGCCCACTGAGCAGGTCATCGTGCAAGCGCCCATCGGAAGCGCGGCGCTTAACTTTGTCCGTGAGATCACCGCCGTCCCGTCAACATATTCACAAGCGCCAACTTGGCGCAGCGAAGTCTGCTTCGGCATGATCGGGCTTCGCGCTGACGCTGCGCGGCCGCTGCTCGACCGCATCGGCGGCAACGCCCGCGATGCGGGTTTGCGCGTCGCCGCTCCTGGATGCGATCCCAATGTGCTGATCGTTGTCACCGATGACGTGCGTGGCGTCGTCGACGGCATCAGCAGCAACCGCATGCGCTTGATGGGCGTCGACAGCGACTACGGCGTGTCGATGGGGCCGCGTGCCTGGCGCGATTTCGTCGAAACCTCGCGGCCGGTGCGCTGGTGGCAAGTGAGCGCGTTGGTGACGCGGGACAATCAACCGGTCCGCAACGCCCGCAGACGTGATGGCGAAATCGGCGAGACGACGGTTCGCGACGCAGGCAACCTGAACGATCCCACGCACCTGACGCTTCACCACGCCTTCATCGTTGTCGACGCCGCACGCCTTCGCAATTTATCTGCGACGGCGCTTGCAGACTATCTAACAATGGTTTCGCTGGCGCCCATCAACCCAAACGCCAGCGTTGCAGGCTCGAATAGCATCTTGAATCTATTTTCCAGCAGCGGCGCGGCCGAATTGACGGATTGGGACAAAGCTTACCTGCGCGGGCTTTACGCCTCAAACCCGGATGCGGCCCGTGCTGACCAGCAGCAGCGTGAAATCGCCAATCGCATGACCAGAATGGAGTAGAGACCACACGGTCTTTTGAACGCCATATCTTGTCCCGTGAGTTACCGTGCGACTCTTGGGAGGCGTCAGATGAAATCAGTGTGGCTCGCGGCGGCAATTCAGATCGTTCTGACGGGGACGGCCTTGCCTCAACCCTCGCAACCGGCAAGCGCTGGTGCGGTAGGCCAACCATCCTCCCCGGCAGATGAAGAAGTCGTCGTCACCGCCCCGAACGTCGCAAATATGCGCGACTTTGTTCGGAATATCACGGCGACTCCCAGCTCGTACGGGCAGGCGCCGCTATGGAACGACGCGCTCTGTTACCAACTTGTCGGCGTAGGCGGCGACTCCGCTCAGCGCATTCTTGACCGTCTGGCCTCCAACGCCGGCCAACTCCAACTCAGCGTCGCGGCGCCCGGCTGCACGCCCAACGTGGTCATCGCCTTCGCGAACGACGTGAACGCGGTGGTCGCCGAGGCGGATCAAAACCGGCGGCGCTTGATGGGCGTCGATGGCGCCGACAATGTTTCCATGGGTCCGGGCGCGTGGCGCGACTTCATCGAAACCCCGCGGCCGGTGCGCTGGTGGCACGTTAGCCGCTTGGTGACCCGGGACAACCAACGCCTCGGTCACTCGACGCTGCAGGCGAATGCCGGACTGCACGCTTCCGGCGGCGGCGACATGCTTGGCGGCACGAGCGTCCGCGATACCGGATTGCTGCGCCGCCCAACGCATCTGAACATGCGTCAGATCCTCATCATCGTGGACACGACGCGGCTGAGCGGCGTGTCGGCAACCGCGCTCGCGGACTATCTCAGCATGGTGTCGCTGGCGCCGATCGATCCGCACGCTGATCTCGGTGGCACGCCGACGATTCTCAATCTCTTCGCCGGCATCGGCGCGACCGAAATGACCGATTGGGATCGCTCCTACCTGCGCGGTCTCTACGAATCCGATCCCAACAACATAAATCCGGAACAGACGGTGCGTGACGTGGCCAATCGCATGCGGCGCGAATAGTGCTGGACCGGCTGTACGCGTGAAGTGGTGGGCGCGACAGGGATTGAAGGTTTCGCCTGAGTCAAAAAAGCGAGGAAAATCAGACATCCGGCAGACTATTCGGCGTCCGTTCACCTCTCCTAGAATCAAACACTTAGCGGATCGTCTGCCGAGTATTTGCCGACTGCTTCTTCGATGGCTTTGGCTCCCTTATCACCTGTCGCGTTGCGCGCGACGCTCTCGACCGAACGCCAAACGACCTTTGAAGAACATGAGGGCGTCCTCGATGGAAGCAATGTCGGATCGTCGCCAATACACTCTTCGCCGAACGATGATCAGCTTTGGAACTCCGGAAGGCCGCTTCGGGCCGCGCGCCACAGAGTCCATCGACTTATGCCGATCTCGAAAGCCGTCTGTTGATAGGTCAGCAATTCTCCTTCTCGGAGAGCTCGCCTCAGCCCGCGAACGGTTTTGGGTTTAGCGGCGCCGCGCTTCATCCCTTCGTTCGGCGCTTCGCTGCTTCCAATCTCGGCACAAGATCGCTCCACTGCGGACGACGAAGCGCCGTCGACCTTCGGTGTGCTTATCAGTAGAGGGCCAACAATTTCGATTGCGCCGTCCACCGGCAAGCGAATGGCCACGCCATACTCAAGCGCGATCTGCGAGACGTCTTAGCTCTTCTTCGGATGGGACTTCCGCCATTCACGCCGTTCCGATCATGCTTGGAGCAGCATGTCGTTGAAAGGGCTGAAGGCGCCAACAGGCCACAGGCTACAACGGCTTTGGCGGACGCGTCGCGCATACGATCGAAAGACGCTCAAGCATCCGCCTGCTTAGAAGCGGGATGCTACATGCACGTCGCGTTGTTTGTACGGTTCTTTTTCGACGCTCGAAAATTTGCTGCCCAGTCTTTGCCCAACATCGATGTTCTTTTTCGGCAAAATCATGCCCTTGTTAGTGGAACGTTCTCGGCACGCTGAGACTCCATCGGGCAACCATTGGGCACCGTTCGGCACCTACAAAACTGAAGTTCTTAGACGTTCGAGGACGCGACAAATCCGGACGTGGGGATGGACCAGATCGTCCCGCCCGCCGAGACCACCATTTACGACATGGAAAAACGCACGAGTTTGGTTGTTTCCGCTTGTCGCCCGCGGTTTCCGTGAACGCGCGCTCTGGAGATCGTCAGGTTCGGCGTGCCCGCGGCGCCGAGGACGCGGCCGGCGAGGCCAGGTTTTGTAGACTTCGCAACGCGTACGTCGCGACCACACCCGCGAGCGCCGAAGGCAGCAGCACCGCCCCGGCAATCATCTGATTCCAGGCAATCGTAAGCGGCAAAGCCGAACGATACATCGCTCGGTCCCGCTCACGCCGCGGTCCGTATGGAATGTTGTCCCGTCGCGTTGATGACGCTCCGGCGTGCTTGTTCAAGCAAGGCTGGGTCGATCGCGAGCGCTGCGGGCTTGGGGGCATGCGTATGCTTCCAAATCTGCGTCGGGATGAGATCTGGATAGGCGAGCGCGACCTGCGCGCCCTTGCCCGTAAGCGTTGCCTGTCTTCCCTCGGCCGGTAGAAACACCGCATCGCCTCTGCTCAACGGCGTGCCATCGATGGCCACGCCCGGCGTCAGCGCCGTCAACACATGGCAGGTTTCGCCGTCGGGCTTAAGAAAGCTCACTTCGGGCAGTGTCCACAATTCAACGCTCATGGCGGGATCTCTGAGCCATGTGGTTCGGTGTTTCTTCTCGCTCTCGGCAAGCACGCGTTGCACGCGCTTGGAGTCGACTTGATTGCGGGGCAAGAAGTTTGCGCGCGCCTCGAGCGCGGTCATTCCGCCCGGAAGCACAAGGCGCGTCCGCTCGCTGGTGCGCAACAGATCGCCACGCCGGCACCGGACCTCGCGCACCGGCCCGTCGTCAGATTCGTAGAGATTGACGACCGCGTCGAGGGGACATTCAAGCATACGCCAGAGCGCGACCGGCCCGTCGGACCCAATTGGGTCGCTGGGCTCACCAGTGATAACGAAGCGCAAACTCGGCGGCGCACGCCCCAGTTCGCCCAGCATAGGCTGCGGCTCTTGCGCGAGCAGCGCGCCGAAATGCGCGCCGTTTGAAGTCGTGTTGTAGGGATGGGCGATCCAGATTTCGCCGATCGGCGCCGAGGGGCGTTCAGCATCTGCGCACCAGGACGGCGCGCGCTCGCGTCCCCAGCGCCTGGGCAAAAGGCGCGGATAAAGCCTGATTGGATCTGCTGCAAAGCCCATGACTTGATCTCCTCGTTGCTCCTTTCTCAAAAAGAAGACGCCGCGCGACGGTTGCCGCGCGGCGTCCTTAACGACAAGGCGCGCTTCGCGACGTCTTCGGCGGTGCGCGAGCCGGGGCGTTCAAAGCCGCCTGGGCTCCTGGTGACGCAATGAGCGGCCCTGTTCATTCCGATCTCCGGTGGAAGGAGGAGTTAGTGTGAGATCGGAATGCGTTTGGCCTGCTGACGCGCACGCTCCGTCTTCGGTAGTGTGACGGTCAGCACCCCGTTGCGGAACGTCGCGTTGGCGCGTTCGTCATCGACCTCAGCAGGCAAAGCCACCTGCCGCTCGAAGCGGCCATAGGAGCGTTCGCTGTAATGACGCTCCTCGTCGTCGAATTCGGTGCGCTTCTCGCCGCAGAGCACCAGCACATTTTCTTCGACGCGGATTTCCACGTCCTTTTCTTCAAGGCCGGGCAGCTCGGCGGTGACCCGCACTTCCTTGTCGCGGTCAACGACCTCTACCTGAGGCCAACCGAACCCATTGCCGTTTCCTAACGAACTCAAGCCAAAGCCGCGAAAAGCGTCGTCGAACAGCCGGTCCATTTCGCGCCGCAGCGTGAAGAATGGACTGACGTTGGCATCGTAAGGCCGGTCGTCATGGCGCGCGGGCAGCCGCGACCGACCCCAAGGGATCAGGTCTCTCATCACTTTGCTCCTGCTCATTCCGCTCGACTTAGGCGGCGGTCTCAACCGCTTGGGGCCGCGGCTGTTCGCGCTTGGCGGTCTTGGCCGCATTCGCCGTTGCGATCTCGATGCGGCGCGGCTTCATCGCCTCTGGAATCTCTTGCTGGAGATTGACCGACAAGAGGCCGTTCTCAAACGTCGCTCCCGTGACGATGACAAAGTCCGCGAGGTCGAACTGGCGGCGAAAGGCGCGCTGCGAGATGCCGCGGTGCAAAAAATTACGTCCGCTGTCGTCGTCGGCTTTGCGGCCTTCAATCAAAAGCGCGTTGGCCTGGGCGACGATACTGAGTTCGTCTTCGGCAAAGCCGGCAACCGCCATGGTGATGCGGTAACGCTCCTCATCGAGGCGCTCGATATCGTAAGGCGGCCAAGCTTCTTCCGCGGCTTCCGGACGGCGCGCCGCGCCCAGCAGATCGAGCATGCGGTCGAACCCGATCGTTGACCGGTGCAGAGGTGACAGATCGTAAGCCCTCATCTCCATATCCTCTTTGCGTCTAAGCAACATGGAAACACGAGGCGCGCCGGACGTTGCCGGCGCCCGTGTCCGGACCCCAAACCGAGCGCCCGGCGGCGATGAATTAGTGAGCCAGTTTTTCGGCTTCAATACCCCAGCAAGACCCCTATCTCAGATTTTTTCCTATGCCCTCCTCTGACCTCCTCTCCTTTGCGCTGACGGCTTTGGTGACCCTCTTTGTCACCATCGGCCCCATTGAGGGCGCGGCCATTTATACCGGCCTGACCTCCGGCGTTCATACCTCCGAACGCCGCGCTCTCGCCTGGCGCTCGGTGCTGATTGCGGGCGTCTTGCTGCTTACCTTCGCGCTTGCGGGAAACCCGGTGCTCAACTGGATGCATGTTTCCTTGCCCGCGTTCCGGTTCGCCGCAGGCGTCATGCTGTTCCTGCAAGCGATCAGTCTCGTCTTCGGCGGCCGCGGCGGCCTTTCTTCGATTAATGCGGCGGAAACCAGGGAAGCGTTGAAAGCTGCCGACATCGCGGTTTTTCCTCTGGCCTTTCCGGTGATCGCCGGTCCCGGCGCATTGGCGGCGGTGGTGCTGTTGATGGGACGCACCACTGTCGTGCATGGGGCGATCGTGCTCGGTGCGCTCTTGGCATGCCTGGCGCTCACCTATCTGGCGCTGTTGGCGGGCGACCGTCTTGGGCGACTCTTAGGCGTAACCGGCGCTGACGTAGTCGGCCGGGTGTCAGGCATTCTGTTGGCCGCGCTTGCCGCACAATTCATCTTCGACGGTTTGAAAGAGGCGCGGCTTTTTGTCGTGTGATCCACACTTGAAACCAACGCGCCTCGAGCGCGATTTTCGTTAGCGAGCCTCTTGAGGCTCGAGCCCTGGTTTTGAAGCGCCAATTCAAGGGAGATGATTGATCCATGCGCACGCTTAAAAACCTAGTTCTCGCGAGTGCAGCCGCTGGCGCCCTCGCATTAGGTGGCGCGGCCTTCGCGAAGGATGCGCCACAGACTCATGTCATGACCCTCGCCTTGCCGGATGGCGGCGTCGCCACCATCCACTATCAAGGCGCAAGGCCGCAGGTGACCATCACGCCTGGCGCGCTCATGCCCGCGTGGGAGCCCGATCCGCTTTCCGAGCGGCTTTGGCATTGGTCCTTTGCTGATCCGCTGCTGAAAAGCTCGGACATCTTCGCCGACATGGATCGCCAAATGGCGTCAATGGCGCGCGAGATGCGCGCACTCGATGCGGCGCCCAATGCAAACCTCATCGCCGCTTCGCCGGGCGGGCGCTATTGCGCCGAGACGATGGAAATGACGCAGACGCCGGGCCGGCCGGCCCACGTAGAGCGTCATGTCTATGGCGATTGCGCGGCTCAAACGGGTGAGCCGCGAGCCGGCGCGGCCAACACCACCCGCTCAACATCGGGTCCACCCGCGCACGATGCCCTTCATACCTGAGGGCGTCATCGGGGCCGGGCCAACAGGTCCGGCCCCCTTCTTTTAAAATCTTAACGAAAAAAATTTTGAGGCCCCGGTTGCGCAGCGCTTGAACTCGAAAATGCCGCGTCCTAACTCGCCGCCGTTAGCAGTCGGACGCTCTTATTGCTAGCGCTCCGGCTATGGCATCGAACCCGAGTTGGAGTGAAAGCGCGCCCATGCTGCTTCAATTTCGAAAGCCGCCTCAGCCGCTCTTCTCTTCGCTCGTTAAGAGGAGATCACGTCCCATGCAATTTAGACCCCTTGGCGACCGGGTGCTGGTGCGTCGCGTCGAGGAAGATGAAAAGACCAAAGGCGGGATCATCATCCCCGACACGGCCAAGGAGAAGCCGCAGGAGGGCGAAGTGATCGCGGTTGGTCCAGGCGCACGCGACGAAGACGGCAAGACCGTGCCGCTCGATGTGAAGGTCGGCGAGCGCATCCTCTTCGGCAAATGGTCCGGGACCGAAGTGAAGATCGACGGCGAGGATCTCATCATCATGAAAGAGAGCGATATCCTGGGCGTCGTCGAAGGCCAGAGCACACCGGCGCGCAAGGCCGCCTAAACCTAGAACGAACAATTCATAGCTGAGGACGAACGAACATGGCTGCAAAAGTCGTGCATTTCGGCGCGGACGCACGCGCCCGTATGTTGGAAGGCGTCGACATCTTGGCCGACGCCGTGAAGGTCACACTAGGTCCTAAGGGCCGTAACGTCGTGATCGAAAAATCCTTCGGCGCGCCGCGCACCACCAAGGACGGCGTCACTGTCGCCAAGGAAATCGAGCTTGCCGACAAATTCCAAAACCTGGGGGCTCAGCTGGTGCGCGAAGTCGCCTCCAAGACTGCCGATGGCGCCGGCGACGGCACCACCACCGCCACGGTGCTGGCGCAAGCCATCGTGCGCGAAGGCATGAAGGCGGTGGCGGCTGGGCGCAACCCGATGGATCTGAAACGCGGCATTGAGAAAGCGGTGGCTGTCGTCGTCAAAGACATCGAGACCCAGTCGAAAAAGGTGAGCGCCAATAACGAGATCGCCCAGATCGGCACGATCTCTGCCAACGGCGACCGCGATATCGGCGACATGTTGGCGCGCGCCATGGACAAAGTCGGCAAGGACGGCGTCATCACCGTCGAAGAGGCCAAGTCGCTCGAAAGCGAACTCGAAGTGGTCGAGGGCATGCAATTCGACCGCGGCTATGTGAGCCCCTATTTCATCACCAACGCCGACAAGATGGAGACGGTGCTCGACGAGCCTTACGTTCTTCTGCACGAGAAGAAGCTTGCTTCGCTCAATCCGCTTATTCCGCTCTTGGAGAAGATCATCCAGACCGGACGCCCACTCGTCATTGTTGCTGAAGACGTCGAAGGCGAAGCGCTCGCCACGCTCGTCGTCAACAAATTGCGCGGCGGCCTGAAGGTGGCGGCTGTCAAGGCGCCCGGCTTTGGCGATCGCCGCAAAGCCATGCTTGAAGACATCGCTATCCTGACCGGCGGTCAGGTCATCAGCGAAGATCTGGGCATCAAGCTCGAGAACGTCATGATCGAGCAGCTCGGCCAAGCCAAGAAGGTGCGGATCGAGAAGGAAGCCACCACCATCGTCGATGGCGAAGGCAAGAAGACCGACATCCAAGCCCGCATCGCCCAAATCAAGGCGCAGATCGAAGACACCACCTCCGACTATGACCGCGAGAAGCTGCAAGAGCGGCTCGCCAAATTGTCGGGCGGAGTTGCGGTCATCCGCGTCGGCGGCGCCACCGAGATCGAGGTGAAAGAGCGCAAGGATCGGGTTGACGATGCGTTGCATGCAACCCGCGCGGCAGTTGAGGAAGGCATCGTCGCCGGCGGCGGCGTAGCGCTGCTGCGTGCGGCCAATCAGCTTGGCAGTGTCGCCACCGACAACGAAGACCAAGCCATTGGCGTCAACATCGTCAAAAAAGCGCTCGAAGCCCCACTGCGGCAGATCGCTGAAAACGCCGGTGTTGAAAGCTCGATCGTCGTCGGCAAGCTGTTGGCAGAAAAGAACACAGCCATCGGCTTCAATGCCCAGACTGAAGAATATGGCGACATGTTCAAGGCGGGCGTGATCGATCCAGCAAAAGTGGTGCGTTCAGCGTTGCAGAATGCCGCCTCGGTTGCGGGCCTCATCATCACCACCGAGGCCTCGATAGCGGAAGCGCCTAAGAAGGACAAAGCGCCAGCGATGCCCTCCGGCGCAGACATGGACTTCTGAGCGCCGGCTCAGAGGTCCGGGGCCGGGCAGGTGCGGGCAGGCATTGCCCGCACCAACCCGGCCAAGTTGCAACCAAAGAACCGAAAGGAGAACGAAAATGCGAAGTCTTGTAACTGCACTGGCCGCCGCTGCGCTTTCGCTCTTAGCGGTCGACGCGACAGCCTCAACGACCAAAACCGAGCCCGAGCATTCGATTTCGCGGACCGACGCGGCGCACGCCAACGCAGCACAAGCGGTCTCGACGCCAAACGCCCAGCCTACGGCATCGAGCACGAAGAAGAAGCCGTCGGCGCTAGCAGTGACGACGACGGACGCAGGCGCAGGATCAAAGTCCGACAAGTTGGCGCAGGCGAGCGCCATGGGGCGCCATGCGCCGCTCGGCCGCTGACCGCGAAGCTTGGCGGCTCTCGACCGAGGCGCGCATCGCAGCGCTTGAAGCAGCGCTCACCGCGCTTGCCGTGATCAAAGGCAAGGATGCGCGTCACGCGCTCGCCGCGGCTCTGGAGCGGGCCGCGGCGAGCGCACCGCCAGAGCGCGATCCCGCCCATCACGCAGCGATGCAGGTGGCGCTGCTCTCGCTTGCCGACAATTTGCGTCTGCCAGATCGCACTGTCGACGCTTAGCTACGAGCCAATGGGTGCGCCTTGTCCAACGCTCACGCGTTTTCACGTGAGGCGCGTTGGGAACACTGCTTGGCGCCTGCGCTTCTCTCACTCAGGAGACGCGCATGCCCAGTTCCCCTCCCTCGCCGCCCTCACCACCGCAACCAAATCCAGAAGCCGGCGCCGACCAAGCGCGCATCCCCGCGCATCGCAAAGCCAGTGATGAGAGCGCGCCCAAGACTGACGATGTGGACGAGATTGCACCCCTCTCCGGCGTTGATCGCAGCGGGCTCGGTCAGAAAGGTTGGGCCGAAGTTCCAGAGGACCGAATTGGCGGCCACCCCGAACTGGAAACGGCGCGGAAGTCTGGTCCAGAGGGCGGTCTCAATGGACCTCAGCCGACAACCGAGGTGAAGACGGGCGCGGCTAAGCAGGATTGACGCCCGCGACAGCTGCAACGTGAAGACCCGCGTTGAGAGGCGCCTGCATTGGTGCGGCCTGCTACTTCTTCTCCAAGAGCAACGCACCTTCACGGCGAAGCCGACCAGCAATCTTGTCAGCGAAAGCGCCAAGAATTCCCGGAAGATCGACTTCGATTCTAAGATCGTGATCGTTCACCTGGATGCGCCCCGTCACCGCCTGACCAAGTGCGCGCGCATGCATGTCGAGGTGATCGTTCGCCCATTGATGCGTGACCGCGCCAAGCCCCGCGCCGCCAAGCTGCTGCTTTAAGCGTTCAACGCTCTCTTGGACGCGGCGGCGAGCTTCACCACGTGAGAGTTTGTGCGGGATGGTGATGGTTATGGGATTTGCCATGGGGAACGGAACGTCCACACGATCGCGGCGGTTTCTGGTCGGATGCTGAACATGAGATCACCCACTACCGTAGTGCGCTCACGCCGCGCCCTCCCGAGAGAAGAAAATATCTTGCGCGCGCGTTTGGCCTCGCCTGAGGTTCGCGATCTGGTTCATTTGGCGCGCTTTCTCGACAACGCCTTTGTTTTTCCAGGCACGAACATCCGCTTCGGTTTCGATGGGCTGATTGGTCTTATCCCCGGGGTCGGTGATGCGCTCTCCGCGCTAATTTCGATTTATATTATTCAGCGCGCCAAAACGCTGGGCGCCCCTCAAGGGCTACTGAACAAGATGCTGTGGAATGTAGTGATCGACACGCTAGCCGGCGCCGTGCCATTCGTGGGCGATCTGTTCGATGTCGCATTCAAGTCAAACATCCGCAATGTGCGCCTGCTGCTCGATCATCTTGGCGCAGACGCCGATCTAGGTGACCGCCGCTAATTTCTTCGCAAATTAGGATCTGCCTCAAACCGCCGGCCTTCGCGCGAGAGCGCCGCGTCCGCGTGCGCGGCGAAGTCAGCTGCTGAAGTTGTCGGCGCCAATAGGCCGAAGTACGGAACCCCGCGCTGGCTGGCGACATTGCCAGCGCATGAGTATCGCCCCGCACCATGCCGCGCCTATGCCTGCCGACCGCTTCGGTCACCCCGAGCGCATAACAGGGCCGGAGTGCGGAGAACTTACCGACGTTCCCAAGGCCGAGGAAAAACTGCCGATTGAGGACGGCGCCACGGTCGAGCAACGCCAATCACTAATGCTCGAGCGCAAGCCGTCTATCCCGATCGCCGCGCCAGCGAAGCTCCTCAAACTTTGCAGGCATGGACATCATTATGCCGGCGCGATCTGTGCCATTTGCTGGCGGCAAACCAAGCGCCAACGCGCGTTGGCAAATGGACGCAAAGACGCACTCACATCGCCCTCCTGGTCCTGATATCTTGAGATGGCGAGTAACGACAATGTTTCACCCGGGCGCCTTATCTGGATGCGATGAGCTCCCACTTCTCTCGCGTCTGCGCAATCGCCGTCTCCAAAGCCTGGAGAGAAAATGGTTTCGCCAGCAGTTCAACGCCCGCATCCGCGGCCTGTTTGGCCACGGGCGCGGCGTAACCGCTGGTGAGCAATATCGGCAGGTGTGGACGCTCGCGGCGCAAACGCACGGCAAGTTCAACGCCATTCATGCCGCCCGCCATCATCACATCCGAAAACACCAAATTGATGTCGTCGCGCGCGGACGCGATCCGCATGGCCTCTTCGCCGCCGCTCGCGCGCGTGACGCGCCAGCCTAAGTCCTCAAGCATCGGTTGGGTGAGCGCGGCCACCTCATCGTCGTCTTCGACGAGAAGCGCCAATCCCGCTTCGCCGGGCCTCACTGCTTCTGGTTGGCGTGCAACTTTGGTTTGAGGTGCGACGACATCAAGCGGACTCTTGGGTAGAACAAGCGTGACTGATGTGCCCATCCCCGGCAGCGATTGGATGGTTACGCTGCCGCCGGATTGTTGCGCAAAACCGTGCACCTGCGCCAACCCCAGGCCTGAACCCTTGCCGATTTCCTTGGTGGTGAAAAAAGGCTCGAACACCCGCGCCTTCACTTCGTCCGACATGCCAACGCCGGCATCGACGACCGAAATGCTGACACACGGCGCAGCGGCGTCGTCAGGAGCGCCATTTCGGGCGCAGATGGTGATGATCCCTCCCTCTGGCATGGCGTCGCGCGCATTGACGGCAAGGTTCAGAACCGCCTGCTGCAGTCCGGCCGGATCGACATAGATGGGCGCCAAGCGCGGTGCGAGGTCGAGCGCTATCCGGACCTCGCCGCCTAGACTGCGATCCAACATCTCGCGCATGGCTTGAACATGGACGGCGAAGTCGACAGCGACAGGCGCGAGCTCATGCTTGCGCGAGAAGGCCAACAATTGCTGAGTGAGCTTGGCGCCGCGTTCGATGGCGTCGCGCATGCGGCCAAACACCATGTCGCGGCGCGCTGGATCATCCTTGCGCTCCAGCATGTTGAGACCGCCCGACATGATCATCAACAGATTGTTGAAGTCGTGGGCGACCCCGCCCGTCAGCTGGCCCATGGCCTCCAGTTTTTGCGTTTGGCGCAACGCGCTTTCCGCTTCAACCCGCGCGGTCACGTCGATGGCCTCGGGCATGACATGAACGATGGCGCCTTCAGTATCGCGGATTGGCCGGACAGCGAAATCGAAGTGCCTCACTCCATTGGGCAGCGTCAGCGCTATGGTCGAGGCGACCGTCTCGCCTTTGGCTGCTCTCTCGATCACATCCTTGACGCGCGCGGGCGCCTCGGGAGTGGTGGCAAACCAAGGCGTCTCCCAAAGCGGCTTGCCAACTATCTCGCTTTCGAGAGCGCCGATGCCTTGCAGCGCTGTCGCATTGACGAAGAGAACAATGCCGTCGGGCGTCAACAGCCCCTGATACATTTGGGAGGTTTCAGAAATTGCTCTGAGCCGCGCTTCGGCTTGCTGCAACTCGTTAGTACGCGCCGCGACCGCCGCTTCAAGTTCGGCGCGGAATGCGGCTTCTTGACGTTCGCGACGGACCTCTTCGGCCTTGCGGTGCGAGACATCGCTGAAGAGAACGCCGAAGCGGTCACCGTCCAGCGGATAGGCATAGACCTCGTACCATTTCTCCAGGCCTTGGTGAAAATGCTCAACTCGCGCCGGATTCCTGGTGCGCACCACCTCAGCGAACAGATCGAACCAGAATTCTTCCGGGCCAGATACAATGTCTCGGCGCCATTTGCCGGCGGCGTCGGCCAGTCCGGGCAAACGCCGCATGGCGGGGTTCACTTCGATGTAGCGATAATCGATTTCTCCGTCGCGCGAACCGAGTTCGGCGATATAGAAGCCCGCTTCAATGGAATCATACAGTGATCGGAAGCGCGCTTCACTTTGACGAAGGTCAGCTTCGGCGCGCACACGTTCGATGTGAGCCCAACTCCGCTCCGTCACTTCACCCAGCAACGTCAATTCTTCATCGGTCCAGCGTTGCGCCTTGGTGCGATGGATGGCCATCAAAGCGGTGAGCTTGCCGTCCTTGATGAGCGGCATGCAGATGGTGGCGTGCAGCCCGATTTCCAGAAACCGCGGGCCCTCTTTGCTGTTATCGTGGCTGACGAGCGCCCGGCCCGCGCGCAGATCGCGTACCGCTCGTTCGCCGAATGTCGCGAGCGAGTATTGTCCCACGATGCTTTGGGCGCCGGATCTCGTCCAATCGCCCCGTATGGTGAAGTTGTCTTCGTCTTCCTCCATGTCGGCATAGGCGCAGACATCCACATTGAGATGCTCGCCCAGCATCCGGGTGGTCGTCTCCATGACGGCTTCTGGGGCTTCCAATTCTTTGGTGGCGTCAAAAAGCTGATCGAGAAAGCGGAGGCGCCGCTCGCTTTGCTTCAGCGCTTCCTCGGCCGCCTTGCGCGCTGAAATGTCGATGACCACAAAGGATATGCGCGCTCGACCTGAGGATCCGGCAGGCAAAGGCGCATACGTGCCCAAATACCAAGATGGCGGCTCACCTGCGCGTCCGAACTGATATTCCATTGTGCGCGGTGCGCCCGAAGCCCAAACCTCCGACATCGTATCGCGCCAGCTCTTGATGACCTCAGGCTCAAGCGTCAGTTCACGGGCGTCCACATTTTTTCGGTCCGGTGGAAAGTTATAATAGGCAGCCGTCGCCTCGTTCCAGAACACGTAGACGAAACTCTCTTGGGTCAGTTCGAGCACGGCGATGTAAAGTTCGGCTGCATCGACTATCGCGCTCAGCATGGCCTCGCGTTCGGCCAGTTCAGCCTCAATTCGGCGTTGCCGCAGCGCCATCGAACGCTCAGTCTCTTCGAGCCGGCGCCGCTCGGTCACGTCTTGGAGCGTCCCGACATAGCGCACGGCCTGAACCTGACCGCCCTGCTCGGCGAACACCGCGCGGCCATGTGCGATTACCCAGCGCACCTCGCCGTCGGGGCGTCTTATGCGATACTCATAAGGAGTGGTGTCGCGCACTTGAGGATCGAGCGCGCGTAGCGATTGGGCGCGCGTGACTGGATAATCCTCGGGATGGGTAATTCTTACTTTCCAGCACAGTGGGATCCGAAGCTTGGAATTCACGTGACTTGAAGTCGCGGC
>JADMIO010897325.1_pt1 | contig 68609 bp, 67 predicted proteins | sample 8958161 | NCBI WGS metagenome assembly JADMIO01 (sample SAMN16585339, study PRJNA669376) | soil metagenome | isolation source: Crop rotation soil | place: USA: Cullars Rotation, Alabama | collected 2011 | reverse complement strand
AGGTGAGCCAGTGTGATTACATTTGCGGCCTAACTGTGGCCAGTCCAGTTACGCTGGAGTCACTAGTATTTAGGTGACACTATAGAAGCGGCCGCGACAACTTGTCCACGTGGAATTCTAAGCTTAGGATCCCAATGTGCTGGAAAGGCGGTCGCGTCGGGCGACGCCACGTTGACCACTGCCGCCGCCGCCGTCCCGGCGATCGTGTCCGGACCGACGCTCAACGTGATCGACGCGTCACGGGCGCAGGTCGTGTGGCGCACGGACGCGCCCGCGACGAGCGTGGTCGAGTACGGTCCCACGAGCGCGCTCGGCGCGATGGCGACGGCCGCCGGCGAGACCACGCTGCACGTCGTCGACCTCCCCGGCCTGCTGCCGGCGACGCGCTATCACGTGCGCGCAACCAGCGTCGCGAGCGCCTGCGGCGGCGGCCGGGTCGACTCCGCCGACACCACGCTCACGACGCGCCCCGCGACCGGCGCGGCCCCGCCGGCCGAGCTGTCGTCGCTGCTGACGGGCGAGCCGCTGCTCGCGGCGAAGCGCGGTGCGACCGCGGTCGCGCTCGCGTTCGACGCCCGCGCCGACGCCTCGGGCTACAACGTGTACGTCGGCGACATCGGCGCATTCTGGAGCCATGCCACCAGCGCCGCCAACGTCTGCCGCGCGGCGGTCGCCGCCGCCGCTCCCGGCCGGCTCGGCGTCGACGTCGCGGCGCCGTCGACCTCGTCGTACTTCCTGGCGACGGCGTTCAACTGCAGCGGCGAGGGCGCAGCCGGAGCAACCGTCCCGGCCACGGAGCAATCGTGCGCGCCCTGATCGCCGTCGCCTTGTTGCTCGCCGCAGCACCGGCGGCGGCCCATCGCAACCCGTACCCGAAACGCGACCGCCTCACGATCGAGCCGGGCAAGCTCGTCCTGGCGATCCGCCTCTCTCTCGACGAGACCGCGGCAGCGGCGATCCTCGACCGGGTCGATCGCGATGGCGACGGCCGCGTCGACGAGGGCGAGCGCAAGGCGGCGACGCGCCTGCTCGTCGCGCAGGCGCGGCGGCCACTGGCGGTGCAGCTCGACGGCGCTCCGGTCGCGCTCACCGCGACCGCGATCGCGACCTACGGTCTCGACGCCGACGACGCCGGCGAGCGCCACGTTGGCGTCGACGTCGTGCTCGAGGCGTCGCTCCCCCACCGGCCACGGCTGTCGCTCTCGATCACGGATCGCGTCGATGACCGCGCCGCGGTCCCGCTGGCGCTCGCGATCGACGCAGGCTTTCACACCGAGCCGGCGCTGCCGCTCGACGCCACGGGCGAGACGGGGGTCCTGCTCGCGCCCGATTCGCCATTCGTGCTCGAGCTGGTCGCCGGCGCGGCCGGTCGCTGAGCGACGCCCGGCGATTCGCCGAGCGGAAGGCCGGGCAGGGCAGAGCCAATGCCAGGCCAAAGACAAAGGCGCTCTTGGGAAAACAAGGCTAAAGAGCAAGGCGGCCGAAGGCAGGCTGCGGCATTGCCGGTCTAGCTAGCTAGCTAGCTCGCTCCCTGACTGGACAGTTCAAAACCAGTAATCACCATTCTCCAAATTGTTTAACTTGCTTTCGTTCTATTATTGTACTATATTAACTACATGGCTGAACAGTTGGACTCGCTCAAGCTTCTTGCTTCGGATCTCGCTGCTCATTCGCCGCGCGCACTCACCGCGGCCGGGAAGTCGACCGCGGCTCTCGTCGAGCGCTGTCACTTCGCGCTGGGACGGCTCATCGCGCACGTCCATGCGAACCCACGGCCGTTCGGCTACGTCTCGGGGATCGACTTCGCCGAGGCCGAGTTGGGCATGCGCGAGCGCACCGCCTATCACCTGCTCGAGGTCGAGCGGGCGACGCGCGCGCTGCCGCACCTGCGTGACGTCTACGAGGGCGGCAAGGCCTCGTTCTCGAACGTGCGTGAGGCGGTCAAGGTCGCGACCGCGGACGACGACGGCAAGTGGGCGGAGCTTGCGCAGGAGCTGACCTATCGCGCGCTCTACAAGAAAGTCCACGACGACGGCGACGCGCGGGCCGCCCGCGGCGAGGGGCCGTGGCCCGACAGCGGGCTTCACGGCGAGGTCGGCCGGCCAGAGCCGACGACGAACGAGACGCGGCCGATGACGCCGTCGCTGCGCAACTCCGAGCGCGAGGTCTGGGAAATGCATAGCCGCTGGGCCGGGCAGGACACCGGCTGGCGTGAGTTCTACGAGGCAACGCTGGTCTCCTACCGCGCTGAGCTCGAGCGCTTGCTCGCGGAAACCGTGCCCGCGGAAGCGCGGTTCGTGTTGGAGCGCGATGGCTGGCGCTGTGTCGTCCCTGGTTGCTCGCGCCGAGCGAACCTGCAGCGTCACCACGTGATGCATCGGTCCCAAGGCGGCTCGGACTTCGCCGCAAACCTGGTCACGCTCTGCTTCGGCCATCACGAGGCGCATCACCAGGGCCTGCTCGACGTGCGTGGCGATGCCGAGCGCGGGTTCCGCTTCCGTCATCGCGAAACGCCCGGCGCCGAGTGGCAGTCGTACCCCGCCGGCGCCTCGTGCGGCTACGACCCGGTCGAGCGCGCGTGGGACGGCCCGAGCTACGTGCGCGAGGCGAGCGACGCCGGTGGGCTCTACGCGCGCACCAGTGATCACGCGTTCAATCCTTACGTCACCGAGCGACGTAAAACGTCACTGTCGTTTTCGCGCTCCGGATCGGCATCGCGAGCGCCTTCGTAGGCGCTCCAAGCGCTTCGAATCCAAGAAAAACAGCGAACCGAGCAACACGGACGGCGGAGCCTGCCCCCCAAGCCCCGAACGAGGGCGCGGCCCCCCCGTAGCCTCGACCCAGGCCCCGGACTGAGCGACCGACCGGCACCCAGCGCTCGAGCCATCGAGCCCTTAAATATTTGTTTGGCCCCCGGGAACGCGTCGCGTTGCTTGCTGGCGTGGGGGAGCGGCTCCCTCACCCAGAGGGGAGCCGCGGAGGAGCGCCAGCAAGCCGGCCGAACAAGCGAGGCCGAACTCGCGCGGGCATCGGTTTCTCGCCAGCCAGTTACACTGACGGCCCGGAGGGGTCATGGAACGGCGCGTGCGTCGTGGCGGGTGGGCATTGCTCGGACCGGGGCTCGGCCTCACGGCGCTGCTCGCCGCCGGCTGCGGCGGCGGAGGCGGCGGTGGCAGTACCAACGGCGCCTCGGGTGCGGCCGGCACGGCCGGTGCCGACACCCTGGTCATCGCGGTGCAGCAGGACGCCTCGAGCTTCATCAACGTCGTCCAGCAATCGGTCTGGGACGCCGCGCTGATCGAGAACATGTTCCTCGCTCCCACCGCCGGCAACTTCGACTGCCGGATGTCGTTCGCGCCCTCGCTCGCGGAGAGCATCGACGTGGCGCCGGACGGGCTCTCGCTCACGTTCCGTCTCAAGCACGGGCTGACCTGGTCGGACGGCGCTCCGATCACCGCCGCCGACATCGCCTTCACCTACGAGCTGGTCGCCGACCCGGTGGTCGCCTCGCCGCGCATCTCGTTCATCGAGCACATGAAGCCGGACGCGCGACCGCGCGTCATCGACCCCCACACCGTGCGCTTCGAGTTCACCCATCCGTACGACCGCACCGCCCAGATCGCCCACGCGAGCCTGCAGCCGCTGCCGCGTCACGTGCTCGAGAAGGCCGATCGCGCGAGCCTCCGCGGCAACGACTTCGACCGCGCGCCGGTGGTCTCGGGGCCCTGGAAGATCGGCAAGTGGGAGAAGGGCTCGTCGATCACGCTGGTGCCGAACGAGCGCTACGCCGGTCCCGACCGTCCAACCATGGCCCGGGTCATCTTCAAGATCATCCCCGAGTACTCATCGCGACTGGTCGAGCTCGAGAACGGCTCGGTCGACATGATCGAGAACCTGCAGAACCTGGCCGACGTCGCTCGCCTGCAGCAGAGCCATCCCGAGCTCAAGGTCTACCGGCGCGGATTCCGATCGGTGGAGTTCGTCGCCTGGAACGCGAAGAACCCGCTGTTCGCCAGCGCCGCCGTGCGCCGGGCGCTGACCATGGCCATCGACCGCCCCAAGCTCATCCACGACCTGCTCACCACCGCCGACGGCCAGGCCTTCGGCAAGGAAGCGGTGTCGACCATCACGCCCGAGCTGTGCGATGCGCGCAGTGAGGCCGTGGCGCCGCTGCCGTTCGACCCGGCGCGGGCGCGCGAAATGCTCGCGGCGGAGGGCTTCGCCGACAGCGACGGCGACGGTCTGCTCGACCGCGCCGGCGAGCCGTTCCGTTTCACGCTGCTGACCAACGCGGGCAACGCCCGGCGCGAGAAGGCGTCGGTGATCATCCAGGCCAACCTCAAGGCCATCGGGGTCGACGCCGAGCTCGCCCGCATCGAGGGCAACAGCTTCTTCGAGCGCCTGCGCCACAAGGAATTCGAGGCGGCGCTGTCCGGCTGGTCGGCGACGCTGTTCGTCGACCCCTCGGAAGTCTGGCACTCCGACACCGGCGACCGGAAGTACGAGTTCAACTTCGTGAGCTATGCCAACCCGCGCGCCGACGAGCTCATCGACCGCGGGATGCGCATGACCGATCCGGCGGCGGCGGCCCCGGTCTGGCAGGAGCTGCAGAAGGTGGTCTACGAGGACCAGCCCTACACCTTCCTCTACTGGCGCGAGGACGTGGTCGTGCTCCACGAGCGCTTCCAGGGCGCGCGCATCGACACCCAGTCGTTCATCCACGACCTCAACAAGTGGTGGGTGCCGGCCGACCGCGTCAAGTACAAGTTCTGACGGCCTGGCCGAGCCATGCTGCGCTTCCTGGTCCGTCGTCTGCTGCTGCTGGTGCCGCTGGTGTGGGCGGTGGTCTCGCTCATCTTCGTGCTGGTCGAGCTGGCGCCGGGCGATTCCGCCAGCAAGCTCGTCGGTCCCGACACGCCGCCGCAGGTGCGCGAGATGGTCGTTCGCAAGTGGGGGCTCGACCGGCCGGCCGCGGTGCGCTACCGGCTCATGCTGCGCAACTTGTGTCTGGGCGAGCTCGGGCGCTCGATCGATGCCGAGCGGCCGGTCTCCGAGCTGGTCCGCGAGCGCCTGCCCCGGACGTTGCTGCTCGGCACCACCGCGCTCGGCCTGGGTTTCCTGGCCGGCGGCATCGCCGGCGTCGTGCAGGCCACGCGCCGGTCCGGCGGCGCCGCCGACGGCGCGCTCACCGTGGTCACGCTGGTCCTGCACTCGGTCCCGGAGTTCTGGCTCGGGCTCATGCTGATCGTGCTGTTCTCACTGCACCTGAAGTGGCTGCCCTCGACCGGGATGGTCGACCCGGTGAGCCACGACTTCATGCCGCCGCTCGCGCGCGCGCTCGACCTCGGTGCCCACCTCGTGCTGCCGGCGCTCTGCCTGGGCAGCGCCCATGCCGCGGTGGTCGCCCGCTACACGCGCGCCAGCATGCGCGAGTCGCTGCGCCAGGATTACGTGCGCACGGCCCGCGCCAAGGGCCTGCCGGAGCGCGCGGTCGTCCTGCGCCACGCGTTGCGCACCGCGCTCATCCCGGTGGTGACGCTGTGCGGCCTGTCGCTGCCGGCGCTGTTCTCCGGCGCGGTGGTGACCGAGACCATCTTCGCGTGGCCGGGCATGGGCCAGCTCATCGTCGCCGCCGCCATCAACCAGGACGTCCCGGTGCTGGTCGGCGTGTTCTTCGTGGTCGCGCTCCTGGTCGCAACCGGGGGCCTGCTCGCGGACCTCGCCTACGCCCGGCTCGATCCCCGGGTCCGCCTGACGTGAGCGCGCCGCGCGATCCCGGCGGCGCACCGGCCGGGACGGGCCTGCTCGCGCTCGTCCCCGTGACCCTCGTGCTCGCGGTCGCCGCCGTCACCGGCTTCCCTCGCCTGCTCCGTGCGGAGACCATGCCGGATCCGACCACCTGGGGCCGGCTGGCGACCCCGCTCGCGCTGGTCACCTGGACCGCGGCCGCCTCAGGCCTCGTGCGCGCCGTCGTGCGCGGCAGGCGCCGGGCGCCGGCGGACAGCCCGTCGCGACTCGGCACGGCGCTGGTCCGGCTGCGCCGGCGGAGCGCGGCGATGGCCGGCGCCCAAGGCGTGCTGCTGCTGCTGTTGGCGGCATTGATGGCGCCGCTGCTGGCACCCTTCCCACCCGACCAGATCGACGCCGGGCCGAAGCTCTCGCCGCCGTCTCTGCACCACCTCCTGGGGACCGACGAGTACGGGCGCGACCTGAGCTCGCGGCTGCTCCATGGCGCGCGACTGTCGCTCTCGGTCGGGCTCCTGGCGGTCGCGCTCTCGACCTCGATCGGCAGCCTGTGGGGGGCACTCGCCGGCACGCTGGGTGGCGCCGCCGACGCGGCCATGATGTGGATCGTCGACCTGTTGCTGTCGCTGCCGCGACTGGTCGTCGTCCTGACCCTGGTCGGCCTGTTCGACCCGGGCGGAATGGCGCGCCTCTACCTCGCCATCGCGGTGCTCGGCCTGACCGGCTGGATGGGGCTGTCGCGACTGGTGCGCGGCCTCGTGCTGTCGCTCCGCGAGCAGGAGTTCGTGCTCGCTGCGCGGGCGCTCGGCCAGCGCGAGCGGCGCATCCTGCTCCACCACCTGTTGCCCAACGCGCTCGGCCCCGTCGTCGTCCACTCCGCGCTCGGCATCGGCGCCACCATCCTCGCCGAGGCGACGCTGTCGTTCCTCGGGCTCGGCGCGCCGCCCCCGATCGCCACCTGGGGCTCGCTGGTCAGCGAGGGCCGCGAGCACATCCGCGCGGCGTGGTGGCTGTCGGCCCTGCCCGGCCTCGCGATCGCGGCCGCAGTGCTGTCGTTCAACCTGCTCGGCGACGGCCTGCGCGACGCGCTCGACCCGGCCGCGGACGCGTAGCAGCCCGGACCGTGCGGAGCCTGCGCGGCGTCGGCCGCGCGGGCTCCTCCCGATGCTCGCGGCTACGCGCCGTCCTCGCGGATGCGCATGCCGTAGAACGAGCGGCGCACGAAGAACAGCGCGACGAGGAAGCAGCCGACCGACAGGCCATGCACGAGGGCGGCGCCCTTGGTCGCCGCGAGGTAGACGCCGAGCTCGACCGCGAGCAGCCCGAACAGCGTCGTGAACTTGATGATCGGGTTCATCGCCACCGACGAGGTGTCCTTGAACGGGTCGCCGACGGTATCGCCGACCACCGCGGCCGCGTGCAACGGCGTGCCCTTGGCCTTGAGCTCGGTCTCGACCAGCTTCTTGGCGTTGTCCCAGGCGCCGCCGGCGTTGGCCATGAAGATCGCCTGGTAGAGGCCGAACAGCGCGATTGAGATCAGGTAGCCGATGAAGAAGAACGGCTCGAGGAAACCGAAGGCCAGGGTGGAGAAGAAGATACCGAGGAAGATGTTGAACATGCCCTTCTGCGCGTACTGCGTGCAGATGGCCACCACCTTCTTGCTGTCCTCGACCGAGGCCTTCTCGACGCCCTCGAGGCGGATGTTCTTCTTGATGAACTCGACCGCGCGATAGGCGCCGGTCGAGACCGCCTGGATCGAAGCGCCGGTGAACCAGTAGATGATCGCGCCGCCCATCACGAGGCCGAGCAGGAACGGCGGGTGCAGCACCGACAGCTTGTCGAGGTTGGCCGAGAGCCCCTGCGTGAGCACCACGATGATGGAGAAGATCATCGTGGTCGCGCCGACCACCGCGGTGCCGATGAGCACCGGCTTGGCGGTCGCCTTGAACGTGTTGCCGGCGCCGTCGTTCTCCTCGAGCAGCTCCTTGGCGCGCTCGAAGTTGACGTCGGAGCCGAAGTCGCGCTTGACCTCGGCGGCGATGTTGGGGATGGTCTCGATGAGCGACAGCTCGTAGACCGACTGCGCGTTGTCGGTCACCGGACCGTACGAGTCGACGGCGATGGTCACCGGGCCCATGCCCAGGAAGCCGAACGCGACGAGGCCGAAGGCGAACACGGCCGGCGCCTGCATCAACGGGCCGAGGCCGAAATACAGGCTGACGCCGTACGCGATCGCCATGAGGCCGGCGATCGCGAGGCCGAGCCAGAACGCGCTGAAGTTGCCGGCGACCAGCCCGGACAGGATGTTGAGCGAGGCGCCCCCTTCGCGCGACGCCGTCACCGTCTCGCGGACGTGGGCCGACTCGGTCGAGGTGAACACCTTGACCAGCTCGGGGATGATGGCGCCGGCCAGCGTGCCGCAGGTGATGACGGTCGACAGCTTCCACCACAGCGAGCCGTCGCCGAGCTCGGGGATGAGCAGGCTCGAGACGACGTAGGTGAGCGCGACCGACACCAGCGACGTCAGCCAGACCAGCTGCGTGAGCGGCGCCTCGAAGTGCATGCGCGTGGCGTTGCGGTGACGCGCCGCGGTGATGCCGTTGCTGACGAGGTACGAGAGCCCGGAGGCGATCACCATCATGACCCGCATCATGAACATCCAGACCAGCAGCTTGACCTGCAGCAGCGGGTCCTTCACGGCGAGCAGGATGAAGGAGATGAGCGCGACGCCGGTGACGCCGTAGGTCTCGAAGCCGTCGGCGGTCGGGCCGACCGAGTCGCCGGCGTTGTCACCGGTGCAATCGGCGATCACGCCGGGGTTGCGGGCGTCGTCTTCCTTGATGTTGAAGACGATCTTCATCAAGTCGGAGCCGATGTCGGCGATCTTGGTGAAGATGCCGCCGGCGATGCGCAGCGCCGAGGCGCCGAGCGATTCGCCGATCGCGAAGCCGAGGAAGCACGAGCCGGCGTAGTCGCCGGGGACGAACAGCAGGATGGCGAGCATGAACAGCAGCTCGACCGAGATCAGCATCATGCCCACGCTCATGCCGGCGCGCAGCGGGATCTCGTAGAGCGGGAACGGCTTGCCGGCGAGGCTCGCGAACGCGGTGCGCGAGTTGGCGAGGGTGTTGATGCGGATGCCGAACCACGCCACGCCGAAGCTGCCGGCGATGCCGATCAGGCTGAACAGGATGACGACCGCGATGCGGATCGCCGGGAAGCCGATGAGCGCGAAGTAGGCGACGATCACCGTGCCGATGAACAGCTCCAGGACGAGCAGGAGCTTGCCCTGCTGGATGAGGTAGGTCTTGCACGTCTCGTAGATGAGCTCGGAGATCTCGGCCATCGACCGGTGTACCGGCATGCGCTTGACCTGCGCGTACGAGACGAAGCCGAAGGCGAGGCCGAGCACGCACACGAGCAGGCCCGAGAGCAGGAGCTGGTGGCCGTTGAAGCCGAAGAAGCTGCCCTGGTGGAGGTCGGGGAGCACGAGGTTGGCCTCGGCGCCCGGCCGGTGCGCGCCGTGCTCCTGGGCCCGCGCCGGCATCGCCCCGCTCGCGAGGAGCAGGATGGCGACCGCCGCGAGCAGCCGGAGGCGGGGGCCGGCGATACCGAGCAAGCGAGAGAGCATTCGCGGATCTCCTTGTGCAGGGGGGCGGAAGGAAGGGCCCGAGGAAGTAAGGGCAAGGGATGGTAAGGGCTCGCTTCGAATGGAGTCAAGGCGCCTCCCGCCAGCCCGAGTTCGAGCCTTGACAGCCACAAGGTCGCTGCCTATCCTGACACGTTCTTTCGGAGCGGCTGCTCGAGAAACAGGTCACGAGCCTCCCGCGTCGCCAGCGTTCGCCGGGCAAGTCCGGCGGCCGCACGCCGGGGGGGACGTCTCCGGAACATTTCGACGCGGTCCGTGTCTTATGGTTGACTAGAAGAGAGAGCGAGCCTGCCCGAGCGCCACGACGCTCAGAAGGTGGGCCAGGTTCTCACGAGGGGGGTTGGGATGGACCGTCCGACGGTCACGCGTCCGCATCGGAGAGCAGCGCGCTCTCCGCGACTCGGAGTGGTCCTGGCCGCTTCGGTCCTGTTCGTGTCGTGCGCCGGCTTCGACGCGCGCATGGCGCTCAAGAACGGCAACCAGCTCTACAAGGAAGGCAAGTACGCCAAGGCCGTCGCCGCCTTCGAGAAGGTCCCCCCGGCGACCAACTCGCGCCTGCGCGCCGCGCTCGGGACCGGCTACTCGTACATGGCGCAGTACCGCTTCGGCTCGAAGAAGGACATCGACCGCGAGCTGGCGCAGAAGGCGGTCGCGGCGTTCAACGAGTACCTGTCGCTGCTGACGCCGAAGGCGCTCAAGGACCAGAGCCTGCCCAACCGCGACAAGGTCGAGGAGTGGATCGTCACGCTGCTCGCCGATGCCGACCAGTACGAGCAGGCGATCGCGCGCCTCGAGGACAACCTCAAGACGAAGCCGAACGACCCGGCGCTGCTGCGCGGCATCGCCTCGACCTACGACAAGTGGGGCAAGCCGACGCGCGCGCTCGAGTACTTCCAGAAGTGGGCGGCGACGTTCCCGAGCGACGCGTCGCCGCAGGTCGCCATCGCCGCCTACTGCTGGAACATGTCGTACCGCATGGGCACCAACATGGACGTGGTCGAGCGCAACCGCTGGGTCGACAACGGCCTCACCGCCGCCGACGCGGCGCTGCGCATCAACCCCAACCTGTTCGAGGGGCTGACCTACAAGAACCTGCTCCTGCGCGAGCGCGCGAAGCTGCGCATCGACCCCGATCAGGTCGCGGTGCTCCTGCGCGACGCCAACACCATACTCGACCAGGCCAAGGTGATCCGGCAAAAGCAGAAGGACGAGGAGGCGGCCAAGGCCAAGGCCTCTCCCTCGCCGAAGACCGGCGGAGCCTAGGCTCCGCCCTCCCGCGTGACCGGCCGGTCACGACGACCAGACGGGGAGAGACGATCATGTTCGACAACCTGCCCGAGACGAGAAAAGTCAAGAACACTCGTCTGACGCGCTTCCTCGTCGTGGCGATCGTGTTCCACGCCATCCTGTTCAGCATCCTGGGCGTGGCCAGCCTGCTGGCCGTGGAGCCGATCGAGCCGCCGCCGATCACGGTGGTGTTCTTGACCGCGTCGGCGCCGCCGCCGCCTCCTCCTCCCCCGGCACCGGCGAAGCCCAAGCCCAAGCCGGTCGAGGAAGTGAAGCCCAAGGTGGTCGAGCAGCCCAAGGTGCAGCCGGAGGTCGTGCAACCGGTCGCGGTCCCGGAGACCGCGACCAAGGTCGACGAGGCGCCGGCCGATGACAGCGGGCTCGAGGGCGGCGTCGAGGGCGGCGTCGAAGGTGGCGTCGAGGGCGGGGTCGCCGGCGGCGTGCCGGGCGGAACGGTGGGTGGAGTCGAGGGCGGAGCGGGCGACGCGCCGCTTCGCGTCGGCGGCGACGTGCGCCCGCCACAAATCGTGCAACAGGTACAACCCCGCTACCCGGAGGTCGCCAAGGCCGCCCGCGTGCAGGGCATCGTGATCCTCGAGGCGATCATCAACACCGAGGGTCAGGTCGAAGACGTGAAAGTGTTGCGTGGCCACCAGCTACTGGAGCAGGCGGCCATGGATGCCATCGTGAAGTGGAAGTTCAAGCCGGGCACGCTCAACGGGAAACCGGTCAAGGTCATCTTCACCCTGACCGTCAACTTCTCGCTCAAGTAGGCCGGGCCGGCGAACCTCAGGGACGGAGGAGACGGGAATGAGAACGAACAGATTGCTCGCGGCCGTTGCGCTCATGGCGCTCACGGCGAGCCCGGCACTGGCACAGGAAGGCGGCGCCGCCGCTCCGGCCGGCTCGCAAATGGGAATCATCGGCTGGCTCAAGATGCTCATGAGCGGCGATTCGCCGGTCGCCATGCTCGTCGTCCTCACGCTGCTGGTGATGTCGCTCTACAGCCTCACCGTCGGCATCGAGCGCTGGTACGCGTTCCGCAAGATGCGCAACGCCACCATGGACTTCCTGCCGGCGGTGACCCACGCGCTCAAGGACAAGGACCTCAAGGCGGCGCTCGAGGAGACCCGGCGCCACAAGCAGAGCCACCTCGCCAAGGTGCTCGCCGGCGGCCTCCACGAGTTCAACAACACCGAGGCGCAGAAGGGCGAGTTCGACATCATCCAGGCATCCGAGCGGGCGCTCGAGCGCTCCTCGGCGCTGACCACCGCGGAGCTGCGCCGCGGCCTCGGCGTGCTGGCGACGGTCGGCGCCACGGCGCCGTTCGTGGGACTGCTCGGCACCGTCGGCGGCATCATCAAGTCCTTCGAGGACATGGCGACGACCGGCGGCGGCGGCCTCGGCGCGGTCTCCGGCGGTATCGCCGACGCGCTCTACACCACGGCGCTCGGGCTCGCGGTCGCGATCCCGGCGGTCTGGTTGTTCAACTACTTCACCGGCCGCATCGAGTACTTCCAGGTCGAGATGACCAACTCGGCATCGGAGCTGCTCGACTTCTTCATGAAGCGTGTCGGCGTCGGCTCCCACTCGTCGCCGTCGACGCGACACTAGGACCCAGGCAGGGCGCGCGCGGCCCGGCGGACGCCGGGCCGCCGTCGCGCGCGCGAGGGAGAACGCCATGGCAATGCAGGTCGGCTCCAACGCCGGCGTCAAGTCGGACATCAACGTCACGCCGCTCATCGACGTCGTGCTCGTCCTGCTCATCATCTTCATGGTCATCACGCCCATGCTCACCAAGGGCATGCCGGTCCAGCTGCCGCAGGGCACGGACCCGGCCAAGAAGCCGGACGACCAGAAGGACCTGATCCTCTCGATCAAGGAGGACGAGTCGTTCTACCTGACCGGCGAGGACGCGGCGGTGCCGCAGACGCTCGAGGCGATCGAGACCAAGCTCAAGGAGCTCAACGAGCGCGACCCGAGCATCCCGATGTACATCAAGGCCGACCGCCGGTTGAAGTACGGCGTGGTCAAGAAGGCGATGCTGACCTGCGAAGCGGCGGGGTTCCGCAGCGTCGCGCTGGTCGCCGAGCAGCCGAAGTAGCCGCGGAAGCGAGGAGGCCGTCACATGGCAATGACAATGGGCAAGGGCGGCGGACCGGTCGCCGACATCAACGTGACGCCGCTCATCGACGTCGTGCTCGTGCTGCTCATCATCTTCATGGTGCTCACGCCGATGTCGCAGCGCGGCTACGACTTGTCGATCCCGGAGAAGGCGCAGGCCGAGCTGACCCAGACCGTCGCCGCCGAGCAGCTGGTGGTCATGATCACGGCCGACGGTCGCACGCTCATCAACAAGGAAGAGACGGCGGAAACCGCGCTCAAGACCAAGCTCGAAGACCTGCTGCGCGGACGGCGCGAGAAGACCGTGTTCTTCCAGGCCGACGACACCACGCTCTACCAGAAGGCCATCTTCGCGATGGACGCGATCCGCTCCGCCGGCGGCACGGTCGGACTCGTCACCACCGAGATCAAGTAGCGCCGCCCTCGAGGCAGGAGACCATCGCAATGAGCTCCCCGGTCCGCACGAAGTTCCTGGTGCTCGCGCTGCTCGCCACCACCGGGCTCGCGACTCTCCCTCGCGCCACGAGCGCCGCCCCCAAGGCGGCGCCCAAGCTGAGCGAGGAGACGCTGGTCCCGACCGAGCTTTTCCTGCCCGAGGAAGGCAAGCGCTTCGGCTACCCGGACGGCTTCGACGTCACCTACACGCGGACCGAGCAGGGCCACACCTGGAAGCTGGTCGAGCAATCGCTGGCGATGGCCACGCCGTCGCCGACTCCGGCCGTGGCCGCCGACCCGGCGGCGCCGCCGACGCCCACGCCGAGCCCGACGCCCGACGCCGGCCCCGCGCTCGGGCCGACGGCCGAGGAGCCCGACTTCATGGCCAACGTCGGGTTCGTGCGTCCGACGTTCGTGACCATCGCCTTCATGGAGTCGGCGGCTGCGGCCAACGCCCGTGTCGACGCCTTCTTCACCGCCAAGAGCGACGAGCCGGCGCGACCGGCCAACCTCGCCGTGATGCAGCTCGAGCGCGACCCGAAGCAACCCGGCGTGGTCGTTTACGGCCGCGAGTTCAACCTGGGCCCGAAATCGGGTGGCATCCGCCGCGGATTCTCGCTGCTGATGGCGAAGGGCGCCACGTTCGTCCAGATCGATACCTTCTGGGGTCTCAAGGACGGCGCCTACGAGGCCGAGCTGGAGACGCTCGAGAAGCGCGCCCGCGACATGGCCGGCTGGCTGACCAAGAAGCTGTAACATTAGGTACCTCGGTACCAAGGTACCAGCTATCCGCGCGCGCTTTCTCTGCCCCTCGCTCTCGGCGCCATATTTTTGGTCGCGTTCCCTGATACTTCGCGCTCGCCGCTGTGCGAGGTCGTGCTCTACGTCGACGACGTCGCCGCGGCGGCGCGCTTCCTGCTCGCGACCGCCGCGGTCGACCTCGTCGAGGACCGGCCCGAGCGTGTCGTCCTGGACGCCTCCGGGCTGCGATTGATGCTGCTGCCGGGGGCCGCGGCGACCCGCGGCCACGATGGGCGGGAGGCAGGCGGCGCTCCCCTGCCCGCGGCCGAGTTGGTGCTTTCGGCGCCGGAGCCGGCCGTGCCCTGGCGCGCGGCGCTCGCCGCCGGTGCCGTGAGCCGGATGGCGCCGCGTAGCCTCGAGCACGGCGAGGCCGCCAGCGTCACCGCGCCCGGTGGCCTGGTCGTCACGTGGTACGCCCGGCGGGCCTGACGGACCGCCTGGCGGACGCCGTGCGACCGGCCGATACGTGGGGAGGGGGGGCCCATGCCCACGGTCGAAGAGGCGCTCGAGATCTCGGACGTCGCCGCGGAACCGGCGCGCACGCTCGGCCGCTATCATCTGGTTCGCCCGCTCGGACGCGGGTCGTGCGGCACCGTCTATCTCGCCCGCGACCTCGTCATCGGACGCACCGTCGCGCTCAAGACGGTGCGTCGCCCGGGCCCGCTCAGCTCCCCGCAGGAGCACGAAGTCTACGCCCGCTTCCTGCGCGAGTCGCGCGCCGCAGGCCGCCTCAACCACGCCAACGTGGTGACGGTGTTCGATGTCGGCGAGGAGCCGGCCCAGGGCCTGTCGTTCATCGCCATGGAGCTGGTCGAGGGTGAGACCCTGGCCGCCGTGCTGGCCCGCGGCGAGGCGATGCCGTTCGACCAGGTCCGCGACATCGGCGTCCAGGTCGCGGAGGCGCTCGAGGCTGCACATGCCGCAGGCGTGATCCATCGCGACGTCAAGCCGGCCAACCTGATCCTGCGCCGAGACGGCCTCGTCAAGGTCGCCGACTTCGGCATCGCGAAGCTGGCCAACGCCGAGATGACTCAGGACGGCTCGCTGGTCGGATCTCCGGCCTACATGTCGCCCGAGCAGGTGCGCTCGGTCGCGCTCGACCACCGCACCGACCTGTTCTCGCTCGGCGTCGTGCTGTGGGAGCTGTGCACGCTCAAGCGCGCCTTCGCCGGCGGCAACCTGTTCCAGGTGATGGCCGCGGTCGCGCGTGCGGAGCTGCCGCCGCCGTCGAGCAACCGGCAGGGCATCCCGGCCGACCTCGAGGCGGTAATCGTCCGCGCCACGGCCGCGGAGCGCGAGGTGCGCTTCGCCAGCGCCGGCGAGATGGCCGACGCGCTCGATCGCGATCGCCGGCGCCGTGCCGTGCGCCGCAACGCACGCGTGACGAGCACGAGCGTCGCCACCGCGGCCGAGCCCGCTGCCGCGGTCGCGCCGAAGTCGGACGGGCCGGCGCCGTCGGCGGCCGCGAGTATGGCTCCTGCGAGGTCGACGACCGCTGCGGCCGCGAAACCAGCACCCGGCACGGCCGGTCGCCGCCAGGCGGCGCTCGCGCTCGCGGCCGCCGTGCTCTTGCTCGCCACCGTGGCGACGGCCGTCCGGCACCTCGCAGGCCCCAGCTCCGCTGCCACTGCCGCCGTCGCGGTCCCGCTCCCCGCTCCCGCGGTCGTTTCCGGCTCCCCGGTCACGGAGCTCGGTCCGCCGGCGCTCGAAGCGCCCGCTCCCCGCGCCGAGCCGGCACCCGCGGCGCTGACCACGACGCCCGGACCGACTCCGAGCTCGCGGCGTGCACCGCGCAAGGCCGCGCTGCCGCTGGTCGCCACCACCGGCGCCGGCAGGAACGCCATGCCCGTGCCGCCCGATCCCGTTACGGTCAACGCCGCGCCGGCGGCGGTCGTGACCGCGGTCGTGCACGACCATCGCCTTGGCTCGTGCCAGGGCCAGCTGCGCATCGACGCCCGCGCTGTGACCTACGATGCCGATGGTCGCGACGAGGACGACCGCGAGATCCCGTGGGTCGCGATCCGCTCGCTCGAGGTCGACGGCGCGGAGTTGCGCATCCAGGTCCGAGAGGACGCCGCCACCGACATCCGCGGCCGGCGCTTCCGCTTCCGCGCGCGTGGCGGATCGTGGGACGAGCAGTTCCGTACCCGCCTCGAAGCATCCCGCGCGCGGTAGCGTCCTCCCCGCTCCTGGTGCCGGCAATCCAGGCACCGGCCGGGATTGAACGCGCGTTCACCGCGCGGAACCCTGAGCTCGCGGCAAGAACCGCTGGCGGAGATTGAACGCGCGTTCACCGCGCGAACCGTGCGCTTCTCGGCCAAGACCGCTGGCGGGGATTGAACGCGCGTTCACCGCGCGGAACCGTGCGCTCTCGGCCAAGACCGCTGGCGAGGATTGAACGCGCGTTCACCGCGCGGAACCGTGCGCTACTCGGCCAAAACCGCTGGCGGGGATTGAACGCGCGTTCACCGCGCGGAACCATGCGCTTTTCGGCCAGAACCGCTGGCGAGGATTGAACGCGCGTTCACCGTGCGGAACCGTGCGCTCGCGGCAAAGGCACCGGCGGGGATTGAACGCGCGTTCATCGCGCGGAACCGTCCGCTTCTCGGCCAGAACCGCTGGCGGGGATTGAACGCGCGTTCACCGCGCGGAACCGTGCGCTCGCGGCAAAAGGCGCTGGCGGGGATTGAACGCGCGTTCAACAGGTCACCCTCTGCGTTCAATGCCCTATCGGCGCCCTGCCCTCGAGGACACCGCGATTGAACGCGCGTTCACCGCGGCCCCGCTGCGTTTAATGCCCTATCGGCGCCCTGGCCTCGAGGACACCGCGATTGAACGCGCGTTCACCGCGGCCCCGCTGCGTTTCAATGCCCCATCGGCGCCCTGGCTTCGAGCGCATCGCGATTGAACGCGCGTTCGTCAAAGTGCCCGCTGCGTTCAACTCCCGCATCGGCGCCCTGGCCTCGAGCGCACCGCGATTGAACGCGCGTTCGTCAAAGTGCCCGCTGCGTTCAACGCCCTATCGGCGCCTTGGCTTCGAGCGCACCACAATTGAACGCGCGTTCACCGCGGCCCGCTGCGTTCAATGCCTTATCGGCGCCCTGGCTTCGAGCGCACCACAATTGAACGCGCGTTCACCGCGGCCCTCTGCGTTCAATGCCTTATCGGCGACCTGGCTTCGAGCGCACCACAATTGAACGCGCGTTCACCGCGGGCCCCCGCTGCGTTCAACTCCCGCATCGGCGCCCTGGCCTCGAGCGCGCCCCGGGATTGAACGCGCGTTCACCCAGTCACCCTCTGCGTTCAATGCCCCATCGGCGCTACGGCCTCGGGCGCACCGCGATTGAACGCGCGTTCACCGAAGCGCCCGCCTCTCGGCGCGCGGCTCAGACGTGCAGGCGCGGCACCAGTCGCCGGGCCTCGGCCATCGCCGCGCCGGCGAGGTGCTCGTCGCCGGACTCGGCGTGGAGGTCGGCGAGGCGCAGGTAGCCCCACGGGTTGTCCGGCTCGCGGCGCACGATCTCGTTCGCCGCCGCCAGCGCCTGCGCCTGCTCGCCGCGCGCGCGGTGCCATTCCGAGCGCTGCAGTCCGCTCGTGAACGTGTAGCCGAGGCGGCGCTCGAAGGCGTCGTAGTCGCTCGGCCGGTACGCGGCGCGTGGCGCGGTCTCCTCGAGCGCCTGCACGAGGCGCTCGAAGTGGCCCACCGCCTCGCGGTCTTCGCGCACGTAGATGGCGGCGCGCGGGTCCTTGAGCCAGACCGCGTCGCCGACGCCGAGGAAGCGCTTCGACTCGTCGTAGAGGCGCGTGCCCGGATAGAACGCGAGCGGCGCCACGATGCCGTCGTGGGGCAGCACGCGCCGGATGAGCTCGACGGTCGCCTCGATGTCGTCCTCGGTCTCCTCGGGAACGCCGCTGATGAGGTAGATCGAGACCACGAGACCAGCCCGGCGCGTGGCCGCGACCGCCTCCTCGATCTGGCGGACGTTGATGTCCTTCTGCAGCACCTTCAGGATCCGCTCCGAGCCCGACTCGATGCCGTACTGCACGTGCTGGCAGCCGGCCCGCTTCATCCAGTCGAGGCGCTCCTCGTCGACCAGGTTCACGCGCGACTGGCAGTCCCACAGCATGTGCAGTCCCGACTCGATCAGACGCTCGCACAACTCGATGGTGCGCTGGCGATGAGCCGTGAACGTGTCGTCGCGGATGGAGACGTGGACCAGCCCGTGGCGCTCGCGCAACGTGTGGAACTCCTTCATCACGTCGTCGACCGAGCGGAAGCGCACGCGCCGGCCCCAGAAGTCGGGCGTGTTGCAGAACGTGCAGGCGGCCGGGCAGCCGCGCGAGCTGATGAAGTAGCGCAGCTGATCGGGGACGTCGATCCCGATCGAGCGGGCGAGGTGGCTGGCGTTGTGCGGCAGGCGATCGAGGTCGTCGATCACCGGACGTGGCGGCGCCACGACGACGGCGCCCGCGCCGTCGCGCGCGGTCGTGCCGGGCGTGCCGGCGAGCGGCCGGCGGTCGGCGATGCGCGCCATCAGCTCGAGCATGGTGTCCTCGCCCTCGCCGCGGACGACCGCGTCGAACGCGGGGTAGTGGTCGAGCCAGTCTCGGTCGAGGTGGGTCACGTGTGGCCCGCCGGCGATGACCACGATGCCGGGGAGCAGCGACTTCGCGAGCGCCGCCAGCTCGTGCGACGGGTGGCGGTTGAACGTGAACACCGAGATGCCGAGGACGTCGGGACGCTCGCGTTCGAGCAGCGCCTTGACGCGCGCGCGCGAGTGGCGCGAGAGGTTGACGACGGTGGACGGGTGACCGGCGGCGTTGAGCACGGCGTTGAGCAGGCCGAGGCCGACCGGGATCTTGCGCGCGAAGTAGTCGCCCGCCAGAGCCTCGCCCGAGCTGTAGGCGAGCAGCGTGCGCAAAGGCGTCATCCGACCATCTTACGGTCCCGCGCCGGACGGCGTCTCGCGCGTCCGGTAGATGTGATATCCGGAGACCGCGAGCGGCCCTTCGATTGCCCCGGCCCGCGCGTCCTCGGCGAGGAAGCGGCGCTCGTTCGCCGAGTCGGCCTCGAACACGAAGCCCGGCGCCGGATCCCGGAGCACGCGCGCGCTGTCGGGCGGCCAGCGGTCGACGAAATAGCCGTAGGAGAGCGACGGCGAGGCGGCGATGCGCTCGTCGGAGTAAAACGCGATCAGGTAGGCCGGGCGGTGCTCGGCGTGGACCGCGCGCACGCCTTCGCGGTCGAGCCGGGCGACCAGGGCGCGCACCGCCTCGTCATCGAGCGCGAACGCCGGTAGCCAGATCGCGAGCTCGATGGCGGCGAGCGCCGCCAACAGCGCCGGCCCCACGCGCGTCGCGAGGCGGCCGCGGTCGCCCGCCGCGCCCGTGAGCACGACGGCGAGCAACGGCAGCCAGTGCAGCACCTGGTTGAGCTCGGCATTGCGCCGCATCGGGACCGACGCCAGGAGCGCCAACAGCGCGAGGTCGGCAGGCTCGGGGCAGCGCCGCGCGCGCAGGGCGGCCGCAAGCGGACGCGCTCGCCGGGCCATCGCCGCGAGCAGGAGCGCGAACGCCAGCACGACGCCCAGGTAGCGCAGCCAGGGCCATCCGGTCGCGAGCGCGAGCGTCGGCCCACCCAGCAGGCGCGGCAGGGTGTCGTCGAGCAAGGTCCGGGTGTTGGCGCCGATCTGCCCGGCCGTCCCGGAGTAGTGCCCGAGCAGGTAGCGGAACGTGACCGCGGGGTGGCGGACGTTCTCGAGCCAGAATGGCAACGACCCGAGGAGCGCCGCGGCGAGCACGAAGCCGCCGCGGCGGGAGGTCGCGAGCACCGCGATCGCGAGCACGGCGAGCGCCGGCAGCGTGAGCTGGTTGGTCCAGGCGGCGAGCCCGGCGAACAGCCCGAACAGCAGCGCCGGGGCGCGATCGCCGGGCCGGGCGATGGCCGCATACGCCGCCGCCAGCGTCGCCGCCAGGAGCGCCATCGCCTCGACGAAGCCGCCGCGCATCTTGAGGTGCCAGAGCAGCACGTCGGGCGGAGCGAACAGGACCAGCGCGGCGGCGACGAGCGCGGCGCCCGAGCCCGAGGCGCGCGCGGCCGCGGCGGCCGTCGCGGCGCCGGCGGCGAGCGCCGTGAGCGTGAGCAGGACGCGCGCGGCGGCCGGGAACGCGCGGGCCGGCGCGAGCGGCGCCAGCAGCCACGCCTCGAGCGCACCCAGGTAGGGTTGCCCGTAATAGAACACCGGCGCCGAGCGCCGGTCATGGATGTGCCGCGCCATCAGCCCGACCACGGCCTCGTCCGGGTCGAGGTAGCCGTCGAGCCGGCGCACGAGCATGAGGTGCACGAGCAGCGAGGCGGCCAGCAGCGCCAGGAGGACGAGCGCCACGCCCCGGCCATCGCGATCCGGGGTCAGTCCTTCCCTCCCGTCCCCGGCATGCGCAGGCGCTCGACGACCTCGCCGCGGATGAGGTGCCGCTCGACGATCTCGCTCACGTCGGAGGGCTGGACGTGGGCGTACCAGACCTGCTCGGGATAGACCACCACCGCCACCCCGAACTGGCAGGCATCGAGGCATCCGGAGGCATTGGCGCGCACGCGGCCCTTGAGCCCGGCCCGGTGCAGCTGCTCCTTGAACGCGTCGCGCACCGCTTCGCCGCCGCTTGCCGCGCAGCAGCCCTTGGGGTTGTCCGCGGCGCGGACGTTGGTGCACACGAACACGTGACGCTCGTACGGCGGCATGGCTTCCTCCTCGCCCCTCCTCAGAAGGAGAACGTGGCGCTGGCCTCGCCACCGGCGGGCACGTCGACCTCCGCGGTCTTGGTCCCGAGCGTCTCGTGCCAAGCCTCGAGCACGTAGTGCCCGGCCGGGAGCGCGCGCAGCGCGAAGCGGCCGTCGCCGCCGGTGACGGCATGGTAGGGATGGTCGAAGACGCCCACGTAGGCACGCATCCAGCCGTGCACGTCGCACGTGATGGGGACCATCTCCGCGCTCTCGAACTGCACGAGCCGCTCGCTGCCCGACTGGCTGAGCGCGAGGTTGAACGGCCGGTTGCGCTCGCTCGCCGAGCGCACGTTGTGCAGCAACGGGTCGCTGTTGACGAAGCGCACCGGCGTGTAGGTCTGCACCGAGCGCACGTGCGGCAAGAACACGCAGCCCTTCTGGTCGACGGTCACCGGCTCGCGCGGGATGGCGAACACGCGCCCCTCGAGACCGGACTTGACGTAGACGATGGCGTTGGCCAGCTGGCCGTCGTGGACCACGACCGTCTCGGTGAGCGGCGGCGTCGCGTGCACCGCGGCGCAGGCTCCGACGCTGCCGAGCGCGATCTCCTCGCGCGCCGGCGGCGTCCCGGCGAAGCTCACGCTGCCGACGACGGCGCCGCTGCTGGCGCTGTCGAGCGCGGTCGGCGTCCGCTCCGGGAACTCGAGCGCCGGCTGCCCGCCGCAGGCGGCGAGCGCGAGCAACGACAGGGCGAGACGAGACGAGGGACCGCGCCGGCGGAGCCCATGGAATTCGGTCATGCGCGTCATCTTATCCCGGCCGGCATGCGCGGCTGAGCGGGATCCGCGCCGGCCTCGCATTTCATCGGCCAGGGGCCGTTTACCCCGTCGATCGCCCTGTGCTAAGTTGCCAGAAGGGATCGAATGGCGGAAGAGTCTCTCGTTGCCGAGGTGCCTGGCCCGCTCCCGACCGGGACCGCCCTCGATGCCTTCCTCGAAGCCCTGCACGTCGCCATCCGCCTCGAGGAAGAGGGACTGCAGTTCTACACGCTGAACGCGCACCGGGTACGCAACCCGCGCGGGCGCGCCGCCTTCAACATCCTGATCACGGAAGAGCGCAGTCACCTCGGCAAGCTGCGCACGCAGCTGCAGACGCTGCTCGAGTCGCTCCGCGGCACCCCCGATGCCGAGCGCGGCGATCGCCTGCCGGACCGCGAGCTCACGCAGAACCCGATCTTCTCGCGCGGCCGCGCCCTGTCCGAGCGCGATGCCGACGAGCGCGAGGTCCTGCGCCAGGCGATCGCGATCGAGTGGGACGCCTACAACTTCTTCCGCGAGCGCGGCGCCGGCGCCGGCGACCCGTGGTCGAAGCTCATCTACGACGACCTCGCGCTCGACGAGCGCCGCCACTACGAGCTGCTCGTCGAAGCCTACGAGACGCTGGTCCGCGGCCGCCGGCAGCGCTAGCAGCGCGGCCGGCCGACGGCCCGCCCGGGGTCACTTGCCGAACAGGCCGCGCAGGAGCTTGCGCCCGGCCTCTTCCGCGCCGCGGCGGGCGGCCCGCTTCGCCGCCGCCTCGGCGTCGATCGTGACCTGGGGTGACGCCGTGGTGCCGGAGATGCGCAGCGGCAGCACGATGCGGTCGCCCTCCCTGGCGTAGGCGAGCTCGTTGACGCTGCGCTCGGCGGCGGCCGACAGCGCCGCGGCGAGCACCAGCTCGGCGCGCACGTCGAGGCGGCCTTCGAGGTCGAGCGAGCCGCGCCCGTGGAGGTCGAAGTCGGGCGCCTTCATCTCCAAATCGTCGCTGCGCAACCGCCCTTCGCCGAGCGTGAGCCCGGCGCGCAGGCGCGTGAACCCGTCGCGCTCGCCAGCGCCCGCCGGTGCGGCGCCGAGGAAGGCGAGCGCGTCGTGGACGAGGTCGAGGCCGGCGAGTCGCCCGTCGTCGATGTGCAGCTCGCCGCGGCCGACCGCGCTGCGCATGGCCGAGGCCGCGTCGTCGCCGCCGCCGCTCACATCGAGCGAGACCGTGAGCCGCCCGCTGGCTCCGGCCTTCGAGTCGAGCGCGCGGGCGAGCGCCGCGACGTCGACCCGCTCGAGCCGGCCCTTGAACGCGACCCGCGGCAGCCGGCCGGAGGCGTCGACGCGCAGCGAGCCCTGGTAGCTGCCGTCGTAGAACGCGAACCGCAACGGGTCGAGCGTGACCGCCGAGCCGGCCACGCGCACGTCGGCCTCGAGGCCGCGGAACTCGAGTCCGCCGATGCGTCCAGCGGCGGCCGCGAGCGTGCCGTCGACGCGTCCGGCGAGCGCGCTCGCAGCGGGCGGCGGCGTCTTGCCGCGCGCGGTGTCCGGTGCGAGGCTCGCGAGCACCGTGGTCAGCTCGTCGAGGTCGAGCAGCGCGCCCTCGAGCGCGAACGTGCCGTTGCGCGCCGCGACGCTGGTGAGGGCGAGCTTGCCGGAGAGCCGCGTGCGCCCCGATGCGAGCTCGAGGTCGGGCACGTCGAGGCGGTCGCCGGCGAGCGCGCCGTGGAGATCGACGCGCAGCGCCTTGCCGCGGCCGCGCAGCTCGACGGCGCGCAGACGGATGGAGCGGACCTCGGCGACCGTGATCGCCGGCGGCGCGGCGCTCGCGGCGGCAGCGCCCGCTCGTGCCTTCGCGACCGCGGGCGCCGGCGTGGCGAGCCGGGGCACGTCGAGCCAGGCGTCGGCGAACGTGACGTCGGCCTGCTCGACGCGCCGCGACAGCAGGCCGCGCAAACCGGTCGAGACCTCGATGCGCCCGGCGCGCGCCAGCGCCGGCGTGCCGACCTCGACGTCGGAGAGCTGAAGGCCGACGCGCGGGAACAGCGCCGCCCGCACGCCGCCGATGCGCACCGGCCGGCCGAGCGCCCGCGTCGCCTGCGCCTCGAGCAGCGGCCGCAGCGTCCCCGGCGCCAGGAAGTGGCGCGCCACCAGGACGGCGGCGGCGAGAACGAACAGGCTGGCCAGCGCGGCGACCGCGACGGCGCGCCCGAGCCGCCGACGAACCGGCGGCGAGGGGGAACCCGGCGCGACGACCGGGCCGGGCTCCCCCACGTTAAAACGACGCCGGGGCCGGACCGGCCGACTTCATGTACAAGAGCTTCGTCACGCCCCAACCGAGCAGCACGACGACCGGCACGATCGGCCACGAGTAGTCGCTGTAGTGCTGTACGAGCATGAAGAACACGAGCGGCACCGACATGTACGTGTTGTGCTTCGAGCGCAGCCCGGCCAGCGCCGGCACCGCCGGATCGGGCGCGGTCCCCGTCCCCTTCACGCCGGCGATGATCTTGCGCTGCGCCGGCCAGATCCGCATCCACACGTTCATCGCCATGGTGGTGCCGAACAGCCCGCCGATGTGCAGGAACGTAGCGCGGCCGGTGAACACCTGCGACAGCCCGAAGGCGGTCGCCGTGATCAGCAGGAACGAGACCACGACGCCGACCGTCTCGTTCTTGCCGATCGTCTTCCACAGGATGTCGTAGATGAAGAACACCAGCACGACCAGCGTGAACGAGAGCCCGATCGCGGCGCCCTTGGCCATGCCGCCCTCGGGGACCAGCGTCCCCTTCTGCATGTAGTAGACGAGACCGACGAGGCCGAACCCGGTGAGCCACGTGTAGGCCGCACCCCAGCGGAACCAGTAGAGGGCACGCGGCATCAGCTCGGGCAGCACCTTCTTCTTCGAATCGGCGTCGTAGGTCTTCACGAGCTGCGCGTTGACGAAGTTGAAGAAGTACAGGTGCCCGATCCAGGTGATCCCCGCCACGACGTGAATCCAGCGGAAGATGGCTTCGACCCAGACGTTCAACGCTCCATCCATGAGCTGCGACCTCCGTTCGGGCTGGAAATTGGGCGGCCCCCGTTCATCTCGGGCGACCGCTGCCGCCGCGCGCGACCGGCCGGCGGGCGCGCCGATTGTATCCGACCAGGCGAGCGCCTGGCCCGCACTCCCGCGTTCAGGCTGCGGGGAACGTGAGCGTCGCCTTGGCCCGCTCCACGACCTCGCGCACCGCCTGGTCGAACGGCAGGCGCAGGAACGCGCCGGAGGCATGGCGATGGCCGCCGCCGCCCCAGGTGGTCGCGAGGCCGTTGACGTCGATCGGGGCCTCCGAGCGGAAGCTGACCTTGACCCCGCCGCCGCGCGCCTCGACGAGGTAGATCGCCGCGCGCACGCCCTCGACCAGGCGCAGGTACTCGACGAGGCCTTCGGCGTCGGCCTCGCTGGCGCCGGCCTCGTCGAGCATCGCCTGCGACGCCGCGAACCAGGCGAGCCGGCCGTCGCATTCGAACGCCGTCCCCTCGACCGTGCGTGACAGCAGCTTGAGCTGGCCGCGGGTGTAGGTGCCGAGCACGCCGCGGTGGATCGTCTGCGGGTCGGCGCCGGCATCGACGAGGTCGCCGGCGAGGCGCAGCAGGTCGCTGGTCGTGTTCGAGAAGCGGAACGAGCCGGTGTCGGCGACGATGGTGGCGTAGAGCGCGGAGGCGATCACGCCGTCGAGCTTGACTCCCGCCTCCTGCAGCATCTCGCTCACCAGCACGCCGGTCGCCGGCGCCGCCGCCTCGATGACGTCGATGGTCGCGAACCGGCGGTCGACGTTGACGTGGTGATCGATGCAGATCGTGGTCCCCGGATGACGGGCGACCAGCGGCGCCATCGGCCCCAACCGCTCGCGCTCGCTGACGTCGAGCACGACCACGGTCGCCTGCTCGACGAACGCCTCGTCCTCCGGCGAGAACGCCTGCACCGCCCCGTCCGGATCGAGGAAGGCGAGCCGGCGCGGCAGGCCCTCGGCGTTGCGCACGCGCACCTCGTGGCCGGTCCGGCTCAGCCAGCGGTGCAGCGCGATCTCGGAGCCGATGCCGTCGGTATCGGAGCGCACGTGGGTCGTGAGCACGACCTTGGCGCTGGCGGTCAGCGCCTTGAGCGCCGGCGACCAGTCGACGTGTCGGAGGGAGCCCGGCCGGTAAACGTTCATCTCGCCTCCGCACGGCGCCGTCGCACCGATTCGACTGCAACGGAGCGGCTCCCGCGAGTATAGCGGCGGCGGCCGACGCCGACCAGCACGTTGGATCCAGGGCAGGTGAGGCCTGTCGGCCGGCCTCCGGCGGCTGTTATCGTGCCGCCCGTGACCGCGCTCGAGGCCCGCGCCGCCGTCGCCCAGATCGAGCACACCGGCGACCTCGGGCTCGCGGTCTCCGGCGCCTCGCTGGATCGCCTGTTCGAGGCGGCGCTGCTCGGCCTGTGCGACGTCATCGTCGATGCCGGCAAGATCGAGCCGCGCGAGACGCGCACGCTCGCGCTCGCCGCCGACGACCGCGAGCTGCTGCTGGTGCGGCTGCTCGCCGAGGCCATCTACCTCTACGACGCCTCGCGCTGGCTCCCGGCCGAAGCCGCGGTCGCCGTGGGCGACGGCGGCCGCCGCCTGACCGCGGAGCTGCGCGGCGAGGTCCTCGACCCCGAGCGCCACGAGGTCAAGACCGAGGTCAAGGCGGTCACCTACCACGCGCTGCGCATCGAGGAGACCGCGGCCGGGCTGCGCGGCCAGGTGATCCTCGATCTGTGACCGCGCGCGCGGCCGCGTGTAAGCTCGATTCATGACCATTTCCAGCGAGCGCATCGACGGCTTCCGGCAGCGCATCCCGCGCCAGGGACGGATGCGCGTCGACGGCATCGTGTACGCCGACCGGCGCCTGTGGCCCGACCTCGCCGACGACCCGGCGCTCGAGCAGGTCGCCAACGTCGCCTGCCTCCCCGGCATCGTCGGCGCCTCGCTGGCGATGCCCGACATCCACTGGGGCTACGGCTTCCCGATCGGCGGCGTCGCCGCCTTCGACCTCGATGACGGCGTGGTGTCGCCGGGCGGCGTCGGCTACGACATCAACTGCGGCGTGCGCCTGCTCGCCACCGGCCTGCCCGAGGACGAGGTCCGGCCGCGCGCGCGCGCGCTGGTCGAGGCGCTCTATCGCAACATCCCGTCCGGCGTCGGCTCGGAGCGGCGCGACCTCAAGCTCGGCAACGACGACCTGCGGCGGATCCAGAGCGACGGCGCCGCCTGGGCGGTCGCCCGCGGCCTCGGCCTGCCCGACGACCTCGAGCGCAGCGAGTCGGGCGGGTGCATCGACGGCGCCGACCCCGGAGCGGTGAGCGCGCGCGCGGTCGAGCGCGGCCGCTCGCAGGTCGGCACGGTCGGCTCGGGCAACCACTTCGTCGAGGTGGCGAGCGTGAGCGAGGTCTACGACGCCGAGGTGGCGACGGCGTTCGGCCTCGCCCGCGGCGACGTCACGGTCATGATCCACTCCGGCTCGCGCGGCTTCGGCTACCAGGTCTGCGACGACGCCCTCGGCGAGATGCTCAAGGCGTCGGCGCGGCACGGCATCGAGCTGCCCGATCGCCAGCTGTGCGCGGCCCCGTTCCGCAGCGAGGAGGCGCGGCGCTACCTCGGCGCCATGCGCGCCGCCGCCAACTTCGCGTTCGTCAACCGCCAGGTGATGGCGCACGACGCCCGGCGCACGCTCGCCGACCTGTTCGCGGTCGACCCGACCAGCATCCGGCAGGTCTACGACGTCGCCCACAACATCGCCAAGGTCGAGCGCCACGAGGTCGACGGCAGGACCCGCGAGCTGTGCGTGCACCGCAAGGGGGCGACCCGCGCGTTGCCCGCCGGCCATCCCGAGCTGCCGGCGGCATGGCGCGCGATCGGCCAGCCGGTGATCGTGCCGGGCGACATGGGCCGGGCGAGCTACGTCCTGGTCGGCACCGAGAAGGCCGCGCGCGAGACCTTCGCCTCGTGCTGCCACGGCGCCGGCCGCAAGCTGAGCCGCAAGGCGGCGACGCGGGCGGCGAAGGGCCGCTCGATCCTGCGCGAGATGGAGGACATCGGCGTGCTGGTGCGCGCCGCCGGCCGCGCCACCGTGGTCGAGGAGATGCCCGAGGCGTACAAGGACATCGAGGACGTGGTCAACGTCGTCGACGGCGCCGGGCTCGCGCGCAAGGTCGTGAAGCTGAAGCCATTCGCGGTCGTGAAGGGCTGAGGTGGCCGTTTGACTCCGGCGACGTGCTCTGCGAGCATCCTTGCCGGGATTCTTCGCGAAGGAGATCGCATGGCCAAGGAAGACAAGGATGGCGGCAACCGCTCCGATTCCGAGGGGCTGCTGCACAAGCTTCTGGAGACGCGCACGCTCGTCCTCAGCCGCGAGATCGACGACGAGAGCATCCATCGCACGATCCAGCAGATCCTCCTGCTCGACGCCCTGGACCATGGCAAGCCGATCCGCATCTTCATCAACTCGCCGGGCGGCTCGGCCGACGGTGGCTTCGCCATCTTCGACACCATCCGCTTCGTCAAGGCGCCGGTGACCACGATCGCGGCCGGCCTCGTCGCCAGCGCCGCCAGCATCATCCTGCTCGGCGCACCGCGCGAGCGCCGTTTCGGCTTCCCGCACTGCCGCATCCTCCTGCACCAGCCCTCGACCCACCTGCAGGGCTCGGCCTCCGACATCGAGATCACCGCGCAGGAGATCCTCAAGCTGCGCGAGAAGGCCAACCAGCTCATCTCCGCCGAGACCGGCCAGACGGTCGACAAGGTCGCCTCCGACACCAACCGCGACTACTGGATCGGCCCGGAAGAGGCGCGCAAGTACGGCCTGATCTCCAAAGTCGTGCGCTCGTCAGACGAGCTGCCGTAGACGCACGTGGCCATGAGCCACCTGCCCACCGCCGAGGAGCAGGAGTGGCTGCTCGACGAGCTCGCCGAGCTGCTGGCGCGCTGCGGCAGCGATACCTTCGTCGCCGGTCCCATCCTGACGCCGGATCCGCGACACTTCCCCGACCGCTGGGAGCCCGACGCGCAGGGCGTGTTCCGCATGGCCCGGCGCCTGCTCCTCTACGCGGGGCTCGGCGAGCTCACGCTCGTGCTCACGCGGGAGCGGCCTCCGGACGACGGACACGGGACGATCGCGGCGTGGTTCTCCGGCATCGAGGGCAAGGCCTGTCACTTCGGCATCCATCCCGACATCGAGCAGGCCCCCGAGAAGGTCGCGGCCGCGATGGCGCACGAGGTGGCTCATGCCTGGCGCCAGGCGCGCGCGGTGGCCGTCACCGACGACCGCGAGCTCGACGAGCTGCTCACCGACGTGACCACCGTCGTGCTCGGGTTCGGCGTGCTCGCCACCAACGCCGCCGACCGATTCCGCACATTCGCCACCGACACCCATCACCACTGGCAATCGTCGCGGCTCGGATACCTGCCACCCCAGGCGCTGGCCTTCCTGCTCGCGGCCCAGGTGCGGACGCGTGACGGCGACGCGCGCGAACGGAGCCGGATCCGCGCCGCGCTCGAGCGCAACCAGCGCGCCACGTTCGACGCCGCGCTCAAAGCACTACCGCCGCCGGCCGAGCTGCGCACGCGTCTCGGCGTCGGAGAGCCTGGCTCCTGGCCCGCCCTGCCCGACCTCGCCCAGCTCACGCGCCCGCTCGACGCGCAGGCGTCCGGCGCGATCGCCGATCTCGAGTCCGAGGAGCAGGAGTTGCTACGCAGTCCCCGGCCGGTCTTTCGCCTGCGCACGGCGCGACGCCACAACCCCATGGGCTCGCTCGTGCCGGTGGGCGGCCTGATGTTCATGCTCGGTCTCCCGATCGGAATCCTCAGCGAAAGCGTCGTCCTTCAGGCAGAGGCTGGAGCCGGCGTCCTGCTCGCGCTGGTCGGGCTCTTCTACATGCCGCGCCAGGTCGTCTGGACGTGCTCCGACCGGGAATGCGCGGCGGCCATCGATGAGCGCACGGCCGTGTGTCCCGGCTGCGCACGCGAGTTCGTGGCCAGCGTCGGCTCGCGTAACGAGGTGCTGGCGCGCGAGGATGCGCTTATCGACGCCGGGATCGTGCGCGAGACGGCGGTCGACGAGCCGGCCGAGCCAAGCGCGGCGGGAGATGGCCCAGAAGAGGACGGGCCGACGCGCGAATGATGAGGACTCACCGCGGCGCGGCGGCGGTCGGGGCGCGCAGGCGCAGATCCGCCGCCTCGCGGGCGACCAGCGTGCGCGGGCCGGCCTGGGCCTCGGCGGCGGCGATATCGGCGAGCGCCGAGGGGTCGCCGCGCCGGAGCAGCACGCGGCCGCGGCCGAGCCGCGCCCGCGCCGCGAGGGCGGCATCGAAGCGCAGCGCGAGCAGGCCGTCGTAGATCGCGAGCGCGCCGGCGAGGTCGCCGCGCTTCTCGAGCAGCCGCGCCTGCGCGAGCCGGACCATGGCCCGGTCCTCGAGCTCGCCGCTGGTCGCGACCGGGGCCAGCGTGGCGAGCGCTTCGTCGACCTCGCCGGAGGCGTCGAGCAGGCCGGCGAGGCGCCGCCGCGCGCGCACCGCGACCTCGGCCTCGGGAGCGTCGGCGAGCAAGGTGCGATAGCGCGCCTTGGCCTCGTCGAAGCGGGCCAGCTCCTCGAGCGCGCGCCCGGAGCGGAACAGCGCCTCGGCGCGACGCGCGTCGCCCAGGTTCTCGCGCAGGAAGCGGTCGTAGAGCGCGAGCGCGCGCTCGGCGTCGCCGGCATCGTCGACCGCTGCCGCCTTCTCGAGGTAGACCTGCCCGGCGTCGGGCAGCGCGCTCTCCACGACCGGAGCGGCACGCCGCGCCGCCCGGGCGCCGCCACCGCCCGCCGCGAAGCGGCTGATGAGCGGCAGTGCGACCAGCAGCGCGAGCCCGGCGATCCAGACCGGCGGCCGCAGCACCAGCGTGAAGTCGCCGCGCGCCGCCGCCCCGGCCGGCCACGCGGCGCCGCCCTTCAGGCGCTGGCGCAGCCGCTCCGGGTCCGTGCCCTCGAGGTGCGCGGCCAGCTCGAAGCCGAGCGCGGTGGCCAGCTGCATGGCCGCGAAGCGATCGCGCGGGCTGCGCCGGCGCCCCCAGCGCCATGCCCGCGCGGCGGTGACGAGGTCGCCCTCGCTGCGCGCCACGCGCACGAGGTTGACGATCGCGAGCAGGCTGGTCGGGCTCTGCTCGGCTTCGCGCTCGAGCGCGAGCGCGCGCGCCGAAGGCGCCGCCTGGGCGCGCCCACCGGTGCGCGCCGAGAGCTCGGTCGCGAGCCTCGCCGCCTCGCTCGATTCGGGGTCGAGGATCGCGGCCTCGCACGCCTCCAGGCAGGCGATGGCCAGGCGCGACTCCCCGCCCGCCGCCGCCTGGCGCGCGGTCGCGAGGTGCACAGCCGCATGCTGAGTCGCCCAGCGCCGGCCGGTCGCGGCCGGGTCGGCGACGAGCTCGCGCAGGCCTTCGCGCGTTGCCAGCGGTCCGCTGGCGGCGAGCAGCCGCTCGAGGTCCTCGAGCACGTCCTCGGCGCGCGCCGCGCGGCCGGCCGGATCGCGCACGAGCAGGCGCGAGAGCACGTCGTCGAGCCGCTCGGGCACGTCGGAGGCGCGATAGGACAGCGGCGGCGGCGACAGCGTGGCGACGCGCGAGGTCGTGGCGCCGGCGCTGTCGGCGGCGAACGGGTTGCCGCCGGTGACCAGCTCGTAAAGCAGCACCCCCGCGCTCCACAGGTCCGAGCGCGCGTCGCCGTTGCCGGTGGCGATCTGCTCGGGAGCCATGTAGGCCGGCGTCCCGAGCAGCGTGCCCTCTTCGGTCAAGCGGGTGAAGTCGAGCGCCTTCGAGATCCCGAAGTCGGCGAGCTTCATCGTGCCGTCGGCACCGATCATCACGTTCTCGGGCTTGACGTCGCGATGCACGACCCCACAGCCGTGGGCATGGGCGAGCGCCGACAACACCTGGTGCAACACGAACGCCGCCGCCTCGGGCGGAAGTCGGCCGGCGGTGCGCAGCAGGGCGCGCAGGTCGCCGCCCTCGAGGTGCTCGAGGGCCACGAACCAGTGCTCGCCCGATCGGCCGCCGCGCAGGCACGAGATGACGTTGGGATGGCCGAGGCGCTCGTACGCGCGCACCTCGTGGAGGAAGCGCTCGACCGAGGTCGCCGAGAAGGCGATGTGCGGATGCAGGACCTTGAGCGCGACGAGCCGGCCGGTGGCCTCCTCGCGCGCGCGGTAGACCGTGCTCATGGCGCCGGTCCCGAGCGGCGTCAGGACCTCGAAACCGTCGATGCGGGGCAACATGCGGGAAGCCGCGACGGCCGGAGGGGCGGCTCCCTCGATCATAACAGCGGATCTACCCGCCGGCAGGCGAAGCCAGCGTTACCAAGGTACCATGGTACATAGGTACCAAACCGGCGGGTACCCGGGCCGATGGGGCTCTAGAACTTCTTCCAGATGCGACCGACAATCCATGGCGTTCATATCGTAATCCTTGGTGGCCATGGCGGTTACTTCTCGCGCCCTTCGGCGGGGTTCGGGAGCATGCTCCGGATCTGCTCCGGGGTTGGACGGCTCTGGATGACCGTCGACGGCCGTTCTCGGCGCACCTGGCCATAGATGTTCAACGCCAGCTGCGGGGTTGTCCAACCAGCATCGTGCATGAGCTGCTTCACGTCCATACCGGCGGCGATGCAAGCAGTTGCCCAGGCCCGCCGCAGGAGGCGGAAGTGGGCCTTGATGCCGACCTTCTCGCACAGCATGAGCCAGCGCCACGTCATCTGCAGGCGATGCGGCCTCGTTCGATCGGCCGCGCGCCGACGCAGCGCGCGCTTACCAAGAACGCGCTCGGCGCGGGGGTCCCGAGGGAACACGTACGCGCTCTTGCTGGAGAAGCGCAACGTCTTCCGCCGCAGCTCGAGCAACTCGTGAACGGTCGGATGCAGCGGGAGCGCGCGCCGGCCCGCCTCGGACTTCGGCGTGAAGCGCAGCTCCTCGGGGACGTCGCCTTTCGGTTCTTCTGCGATCTCGATGGTACAGGCGGCCAGATTGACCCTCTCCCAACGCAGGTACGTGCACTCGCTGATGCGCAGCCCCTGGTAGTACCCGAGCGCCAGTAGGAGCCGCATCTCGGAGTCGGCCGCGTCCCACAGCCGCACGAACTCTTCCTCGGTCGTGTACGCCTTGTCCTTGTCGGTCGTGCGGACGATCAACTTCGGCGCCGAGGGGACGCGATCGAGTCGGCCGAGCTCCACCTGGTACTTCAGGATCTGCCGGAGCTTGGCGACATGGATGTGGATCGTGCGAGGCAGGTACCCGGCGCCGTGCTGCTGCGCCACGAACCGCTCGAGGACTCCGCGGTCGATGGCCCGCAGCTCGTAGGCGCCGAAGAACGGCTCGAGGTGGCTGCTGAGCGTCTGGTCGAAGATCTCGAGCGTCCTCGGCCTGACATCGCGGGCGACCAGAGACTTCCGCAGCTGCTGGGCGGCCGCCTTGAAGGTCACTCGCTCGCGCGGACGGAAGCTTTCGTCGGCGTAGGCGCGCGCCGAGTGCCCGGTCCGAGCCAGCACGAGGTCAGCGTACATTGCCTGAGCCTGTTTCGCCGTGATCACGCCCACTTCCCCGAGGAGCTTCTTGAAGCGGATCGGCTTCATCCGCTCGTCGAACCTCGGCTCCGCGCACGCGCACGGCTTCTTGAACTTCCTCGTCGGGAACTTGCGAGCCCGGCACCCCAGACAGCGCGGATTGCTCGATGGCCTTGCGCCGACCTCGCCGAGGTCCGCCTGCCAGTAGACGACCTCCCGGCCGTCCTTCAACGTCACGGCTCGCTTCCCGAGCTTCATCGTCCGGGAGCGTAGCCCCGACGGCGCGCGGCGGCAACGTCGCCGCGGTCTTCCGCGACGCGATGAAGGCCTCGACGTCGGCAGGGTCGAACATGTAGACGCGGGGCCGCAACTGGACGGCCCGGAGCGCGTGGGACCGAACGAGGTCGAACACGCGTTGGCGCGGGTTCTTGTATTTCAGCAGGTTGAGCCTCGCCGCCACCTCATCGGCGTCGATGAGGTGCGTCCCGGTTGCAGCAGCGGCCGCGCTCACGAGACTTGCTCCCCGGCTCCGACGGCTGGCGAGCTCCCGCTCGGCGCCGCCACGTCGCGCTGTCTGCCGCGGGTTACCCCGCCGCCTGCTCGCTGCGCCTCCAAGCCTTCCTGTTGGGCCGCGGTGCGCTGCGGCGCGGAGAGGTCCAGAGGGCTCGCGGCCGCTGAAGCCGGGGGGAAACCGCCAGAGGCGGGGTGCCCGTCAGCCCGTTCGGCGCGCCGTGCCGTGTTCATCGTGGGAATATGATGATCCACAAAATACCACCGCGTCAAGCGACCCGTGGGGACGACGACACACAAGGCGCAGCTTCGCCCTCCAACTGCGAGGCAAACGCGAGGGACGCCTTAGCGTCGTCGGCGGCGCAGCTGGCGCTGGACGCGTTCGTATTCACGGAACAGCAGCTCGCGCATGTAAGGGGCAAGCTCCCGGCGCTCGTTCTGAGCGAGCCACTCTGCGATTTCCTTCTCGCGTGGCGTCACGGGAATATGGATGCGCTCGTTCCGGGTCTCTTCGAGAGGGGGGCGCCCCGCCTTCGCCGCCTTCTTTTTCTTGGTCGGCATCGGGGCGCGCTCGAATGAGGGAAGCTGGGTAGCCACGGCGCAACCCTACCGCGTCAATCCGCTGACGGTCAAGCCCGCCGCGCAACCGACGGTTGACGGTTCCAACCAAACCGCAACCGGGACGTGGCGCCCGGGCTCGCCGCCCGTCACCTATTGGTTGCGCTGTCCCTTGCCGCCCGTGACGGTGTGCGGTAGAGTCGCGACGTGCCCGCACGAACGCCTGTCGGTGAATTTCCAACGCTCCTCCGTGCCCATCGGACGGCGCGCGGTCTCTCGATTGCTGGCTTAGCGAGCGCGGCCGGCTCGAGTCGGCAGTTCCTTTCGATGGTAGAGGCCGGCGACCGCGTGCCATCCGACGAGCTCGTGGTTAGGCTCGCGCGCGTCCTCGAGATTGACCCTCTGGCGGCGATCACGCGCGCCGTCCGGGACCGACTCCCGCCCGAGCTGCGCGACCTCGCCCCACTTTCGGCAGGTTCGAACCGGGAAGCCGCGCGCCTCCACGCGCTCGAGTGCTTCGATTACGAGATCGCCCGCCTCGAGGTGACGTTGACAGCGAACGCGGCCGGCGATATCCGGATCCTGCGGCGATACACCGACCTCAAACCGCGACTGGGGCGCACTCTCCGCATAGTCAGGTTTGCCGAGCGCGCCGCGCCCTCCCACCTCCAGGTCCCCGTGCTGAAGCCGATCTCGCAGCCGGACGATGTGTTCGCGAACACGCACTCCGAAGCAAGCGCGGACGGCGCATGGCACCGCCACCGGATCGAGTTCCCGCGCGGCTGGGAGCGTAAGACGAAAGCTATGGCCGAGGGGATGACGTTCGATATTGAGGTGGCCCGCAAGGGCGTCTTCTCTCTTCGTGGCCAGGATATTGGCTCCTACAACTACACCAACGTTCAGCCTACATTGAGCCTGAGAATCGCGCTGGATATCGTGAATGGGGCCGAGGCGCCCTCGGAGTGGCTTCCGATCACCGGCTGGCTGGGTGGCGGCGAGTTTGATGCGACGCGGGACAATCAGATTGATAAATGTTGCCGCTCTTACTCAGTGGAGCGGACAACGAACAGCACCACCGTCGAGATCGTTGAGCCGCTCCTGCACGCAACGATCGCGATACCGTGGCGCATGGACTGAGCATCGGGGGCAGAATGAACCTCTCTCGGATTTTCGGTTCCTTGCTGGTCGCCCTGGCGCTGGCGGCGACCTCACGCGCTACGTGCGGGGTGTCCGCGGTGTGTTCCGACACCACAGCTAGTCTCACCGGTCAAATCATTGTCGAGGGTTTCCGTCTTTCTTGGTCGACCAACGATGAACAGGGCATCGCCTCGTACAAGGTCTACCGGATCGTCGGCACGACGCGAACCCTGCTCGAGACGGTGAGCCCCGTCGCCACGTGCGGCACGGCCCACGAGTACACCTCGACGGACCCGACGCCGGCGGATTCCTACCAGGTCGAGGTCTGGGCGCCGAACGCCGCCTACCCCGCGTGCATGCAGTCGGTGATTAACGGGACGATCGGCGGGTAGTCCTCCGCCCCGGCGAGACGGCGACGGGTCGCCAGTTCCAGCACCGCAAGGAGGAGCGCCTTGCGTCTCTATTTTCTCGTTTTCGTGACCTGTCTCGTAGCGCGACCAACCTCGGCTGCGCCATGTGACGTGGTGCAGTTGGCTACCGGATACACGCACACCATCGCGCGGCTGAGCGACGGGTCGGTGTGGGGATGGGGCAACAACAGCGGTGGGAGCCTCTGCCGTGGCGACACGGCGCCAACGGCGTTCGGTCCTCGGCGCAGCCTAATCTCGTCGGCTACCTTCGTTGCCGCCACCGTTGGCGTAACTCTCGCCGTGCTTTCGGATGGCTCGTTAGTTGGTTGCGGTAGCAACTCGTCCGGAGAGCTTGGAACTGGCACCTCCGAACCATTCGCACATCCGACGCCCCAGGTCATTCCTGGCGTACCACCATGCCGCGCTGCGACCGCAGGGCGGGGCTTTGTGCTCGGCCTTACTACAACGGGGAGCGTCTGGGGGTGGGGTCGCCATGACGAAGGGCAACTGACCATCGACTACAGCTCGACACTGGAGCCCCCGCTTCAGCTGAATGACCTCTCTGACGTCACGGCGCTGGCCGCGGGAAGAGCGCACGCGCTGGCACTTCTAGCCGATGGAACTGTCACGGCCTGGGGCGCCAACTACTACGGACAACTCGGCGACGGGACTCGCGTCACTACGACGCCGTTCGCGAGAGCCTTGCCGGCTCCCGTTCTTGGCTTGACCAACGTCGTCGCGATCGCGGCCGGGGAAGACGTCTCTTTTGCCTTGCGTGCTGACGGGACGGTTTGGAGCTGGGGCAATCCTGGCGGTACCCTTCTCGGCCGCACAGGGGATCACACTCTTCCAGGGCAGGTTCCCGGCGTGATGGCCATCGCCATCTCTGCTTCAGGTTGGACCGCCATGGTCGTCGCGCCGGACCACAGCGTTTGGAGTTGGGGTGACGGCCACCGGGGCGCACTTGGGGATGGCATCGTCGGCTCGGGTCACCAGTCTTTGGTCCCTGTTCAGGCGATTGGGTTGAGCGGTGCCGACCTCATCTGCGCCGGCGACGCCAATGAAATCGCGGCCGCGGGCTCGTCATTCTGGGGCTGGGGCGCGAACGCTGCCACCGGCACCCTTGGCATTCCAGACGGCGACGATCGTGCCGTACCGACAGCAGGCGTCCGCGGCTGGGATTTGACGCCGCAAGATCAAGGGCAACGATTCTTCGCGACGAAGGCGGGAGTGGATGCGCGGCTCCTTCTTCAGAATCAGCCGTCCACAACCACGAGATGGCAGGTCTACCGTGACCTGACGAAGTTCGACATTGGGCTGTCCTCGTTCGGTCCAATTCTGGCCACGCCATCGTTCCTAGACTCGGGCGCTGCAATCGCGCCGATCAGCTTCTTCTACTACATTCGCGGGCTCAGCGAGTGCAGCGGCACTCCTGGCCCATAACCGAGGGGGATCCATGTTCACGTTCACGGGTGAAGTGATCATCAGCGGCGGCCCGCGCACGCTCACCGGCACCATCGCCATGGAAGGGTAGGAGAACGCGATGCTCGAGCTAACCGGCCAGATCAACTCCGAGGGCGACCGCACAGATTTCTGGGGCAGCGTGAACACCGAGGGTTAGAAGCGGCATGCTCACGTTCTCACGTTCACAGGGGGCGCGCCGATGAGGCTGACCGGCATGCCAGGGCGCAGCCGTCGTCAACGACGACTCTTGACCGACCGTCGGTCGATGGGAGCTCGGCGACGATGAGCGCCGACAAATCCACCGGTGCCCAGCAGAACCAGGCCGAGCTGGATTACCGCGGCCAGGAGGCCAAGCCAGAGCAGCGTGGCGACCGGCCGGTGCTGACGGGCCGCGTCAAGCGCCCAGCTGTACGGCAAGAATCCCGACGCGAGAAGCGCGGCGCCCGCCAGATTCTGAAGCACGCTCTTCCACCGCTCCTCATCGGGATCGTGGTCATCGCCGGCATCATGTACTTCGCGCCGGGGAACGAGCCGGATGCGCGGGTGACTGGCTACCTCACGTTCCTGATCTTCGTCGTCATGTACGTCCAGCTTCGAGAGGCGCAGGAGACGACGGAGCGCTCTCTGGCTCTTACCGAGGAGAGCCTGGATCAGACTCGAGACACGGTGGAAGCCGCCGACCGAGAATTCCAAGTCAAATATCGACCGTGGGTCATCCCGAACGCGGCTCCGCACCTTGCTAGCACCGTCATGAACAGCACGACCTGGGACGGGGTCCGGATCACGCTGACGAACACCGGCCTGACTCCAGCGCTCGACGTGCACCACTACACGGACCATTCTTTGGCCTCGACCGAGGATCCGCTCGATTCTCCAGCGCCCTACGAGGGCGGAATAGAGGGGGTGCGCGAGCGCATCGACGGGCTGCTGGCCACCTCGGCCCTGCAGGTGGCTGGGCCCTATGTTATCGCACCTTCGCAGTCCGTTTCCATTCACATCAAGCGGCCCCGCACAACGGTCGTCCATCCGCGGCGTGAGCCAGGTTTTCTGGATACCGTCTATGAATTCAAAGTCGTCCACTTCCACCTGGCCGTAGCGTACAAGGACGGAGCTGGTAATCATCACGAGACGCGGATGTGCTGTCACAAACGGACCTTCGGCGACGTCGATGACATCGGCCTCTGCTACCACGCAGGCGGCTCGGACATGTCCTAGCGTTCCTTGATCGGAGAGCTCATGGCCGCCGTTCCTTCGCTCCTGCTGCTCTTCGCCCTCGCCGCCACGGCACCGACCGCCGAAGCGCCCCCGCCTGCTCCGGCCGCGAGACCAGCACCCGCCCCACACGTCGCAGTCGTGGCGCTCACCAGCGGCCGGCTGATGGAGGTGAAGTCCTACCGTGTCTCGGGCGCCCAGGTCCTCATCGTCGGCCTGGACGGCGAGGCGCACGCCATCCGAGCCTCGATGGTCGACCTCGACAAGAGCGAGCAGGCGACCGCGACGCTTCGGGAGCGCCGCGCCGAGGAGGCCAGGGCGCTCGAGGTCGCCGAGAGTGAGGCCGCCGCCGCGCCAGCGCCGCCGAAGGCGACGCCGCGAGTTCGACGAGCCGGCGCCTTCAACGATCCCAGCGCGCCGCGAACCATTAGCGATGAGACGGACGTCGAGGAGGAAGCGGACATCCCCTCCCCCTCCGACGCCATGCGCGATGGTGCCGCGGCAGGGGCCGGCTCGACAGCCGCCGCGGCCTCATCCCGAACCACCGCAGCTTCCGCCGCCGAGGAGCAGGTCTACGTCACCAGGACGGGAACGAAGTACCACCGCGCGAGCTGCAGCCACCTGACGGCTTCCGCGATGCCGATGTCGCTGCGCGAGGCCGCCGGTCGCTACGGGCCATGCGCAGCGTGCGCTCCGCCGGTGCCAGGAAACGCCGGGGGCGGTGCCCGTGGGCTGCTCAATTCCTCCTCGGCGCCCCGCTCGACGCAATGCGCCGCCACGACGAAGAAGGGCACCCGCTGCAGCCGGATGGCGAGCGCGGGATCCGCCTACTGCTGGCAGCACGCTCGGTGATTCGGTGAGCCTCGACGCTCTGGCGGTTCGTCTCGCTAAACGAGATCTCTTCAGCGCCTACAACGAGGCGGCCATGAAGGAGGTTGCCCGCCGCCGTCGCCCGCCCCTGGATGCGCTGTCAAACGACGAGCGAGGCGTGATCGCCAAGCGCGTTCTCGGCGATGTGAAACCAGATCGAAGGCTCTTCCGAGCAACGCTTCCTGACACCGGCCGAAGCTACACGGTCTCGTGCAGGCGAGAGGGTGACCGGTGGTTCACCATGTTCATTCCGGGAGGTGTGATCGCACCCTCCCAGAAAACCACCGACGAGAAGGTCCTGAAGGCGCGCCGACGGATCGACAGCGACCAGGAGCTTCCCCTCAGGGCCCAGCTCGACCTGGGCGACCAGATTTTGGCGCTCATCGCCCCCGGCTACCCCGACGTCAACATCGCGCTGGCGGAGGACCTCACGTGATCGCGGCCCGCTTCCGCGCGGTGCCCCGGCGCTTGCTCTCGTTGCTGCTCGCTCTGATTGTCCCGGCCCTCGCCGCGGCAGCCGAGACCGCCCGCGTCACCCGGGTCGTCGACGGCGACACGATCCAGGTCCAACTCGCCGGCGTTAAGGAGGTGGTACGGCTGATCGGCGTCGACTGCCCCGAGCTCCATCATCCCCAGCGACCGGTGGAGGCCTTCGCGCGCGAGGCCGCCTCATTCACCCGCGACGCGGCCCTCGGCCACAAGGTGAAGCTCGAGGGCGGCCAGGGCACGCGCGACAGGGACCGCTACGGCCGGCTGCTCCGCTACGTCTTCCTCGAGGACGGGACTCTGCTGAACGAGCACATCGTCTCGAGCGGCTTCGGCCACGTCCTGACGAGGTACCCATTCGACCGGATGGAGGCATTTCGCAAGGCCGAGCGGACCGCGCGGGAGAAGGAGCGCGGGCTTTGGGCGCCAAACGACCAGCCGTTCACCGACGCCGTTCCTGGCAATTGAGCGATGCTCTTTGACTCGGTCGGCGCCCCACTCAGTAACCGGTACCCATCGACAACACGCACCAACGATGACGTAGGACAAAGAAAGCTAGGAGGGCACACAATGAGACACGTTATGTTCGCAATCGCTATGCTCCTGACTTCAGCCGCGTCAGGAGTGAACGCCGTCACCTTTCAGACGTGCATTGGCAAGAAAAGCTCGCCCGACGCTGACCTCTGCTACGACCCTTGCAAGCCCGGATATATCGGAAAGGCCGATGCCTGCTGGAGCACTTGCCCATCCGGTCAAGTAGAGAATGCCGGGATGTGCTATGGTCCGTGCAAACCTGGCTATTCCCGGAGTGGTCCTGTGTGCTGGCAGGATTGCCCAGACGGATTTATCAACACTAGCAACGAGTGCCAGAAGCCGAAGTCATATGGTAGAGGCGCTGGTTTCGACAAAAGGAAATCGTGCGAGGACAAGCACCCGCAGGGGTGCGACAAGAACGGCCTCCTATTCTATCCAAAATGCAAGGACAAATTTCATGCTTTCGATTGCTGTGTGTGTAGTCCAGATTGTCCAGACGGAATGAAGGATATCGGGGTGTCATGCCAGAAAGATAAATATGCAGCTGGCGCGGGTCACGCGCAGGACTCCTATAACCGCGGAGCTGGCGCCACCCCAACGACTTGCACGTCGTCCGATTTCACTCGGCCCTGCTCATCAGACGTCACAACCAAGCCGTTCTACATGCTAATCGCGTCGGACCCGCAGCTCACTTGGTATTCAGAAGATGGCTGCGGATCATCGACCCCGGCCGACTGCGCCTTGCCGTATGGCCCTTGCGACCAGCAAAGCGAGAACAGCTGTCAACTATGGAACGGCATTAAAACCAACCAGCAACAAGTGAGTGCAATGAAGAGCATCACAAGCCTCCCCTGGCCTCCGGGTGGAAGCTCTCCGTCGGCAATGCCCACGCCTAGCGGCTTGATCATCAATGGCGACCTGACGTCGTACTGGCACCCGCAGCAGGCGGATTGGTTCGAATATTTCTATCGGGATGCCTTCTCGTGGCCAGTCTACCCCGGGCTCGGGAACCATGATTACCAGAACAACGTCGGTGACTGCCCTGATCACAAGAGCACGTGCGCAAAGAGGGCTACGGAATTCATGCGTGGCGTCATTGCTTGCAACCGCTGGAAGCAATTCCCGGCGGGAGCCATACACAGTTACGACGATGGAAGCATGGCGTACTCTTGGGATATTGGTTCATATCACTTCATTCAGCTGCAGAATTATCCAACCTACGAGAACAGTGATCTTTCCGTTACCTCATCGATTGCTTGGCTCGCGGCGGACGTCAAAGCGGCGCACGACAAGAACAAGTGGATCGTGGTCAACATGCATGACCTGGGTGATAAAATGAAGGTTCACGATCAGGCTTTCGTTAGTGCTTTGGCTTTGGCAGGCACCAACGTCGTCGCCATCTTTTCGGGTCATCTGCACGGTCTGCGCGGATTCGCCGATTTCGTCACGATCGGAACCAATCAAGTTCCACACTTCCACAGTGGATCGTCTCTCTACATGACTTTCCTGGCTGTCGAATTTGGGGATCACGAAATGAAAGTGGCTATCATCAATAGCTCCAGCGGGAGCCCGGTTGCGATGAAGGACAAGTCGGGTCAATTTGTCTATAACATTACGATCCCGTAGAGTACGCACGAGGCAAGCCTTGCCGCTCCGCGACCGTTTGTGAATACGCGTCGATGACGACGCGGAGGCCACGCGCCTCCGCGTCGTCAGAATGTCCGATTTCCAGGGGCTCGCTGAATGGATGCTCGCGAGGAGAACGTACCTAGATGCTGGAACAGTCCGTCGCCGACCGCCTCTGGCACGCTGTCGCCCAGCTCACTGAGGCGGGCCGCTACGTGGCCTACCTCGACGCCTGCGAGGCCGAGGCGCGCCGGCTTCGTGCGCCCATCCTGTCCGAAGAGCAGCGCCTCGAGGTTGCCGAGCGAATGCTGGCCGAGATAGCGCAGGCGTAGTCGTCCACCCTATCTGAGAGGACTCGATGATGAGAAAGCCCGACGAGATCGCCGCCCACCTTGCGGCTGCTGCCGCGCTCTTCGCCGCCAGGGCGCAGGCGATGCCGCCCGGGACGAAGCCCGACGTGCTCGCCGAGGTTGCGGAGCGTGCGATCTGGCAGGCGCGCTCGTTCGCTGAGCAGTGGGCAAAGGCGCTGGAAGAGGAACGGAAGCAGGTGCCCCCGTCCGTTCATCTCTAGCCGATGGACCTCCCGCTCTCCCCATTCGAAGCCAGCGAGCTCGCCCGCGCGCTGGAGCAGCTCGTCGCCGCCGACCGCGAGGGCGACTACCTCGACGAGCTCGCGCGGCTCAGCGGCTACGAACGCGACCAGCCGAGGCGCGCGCTCGAGGGGATGGTCACGCCACGGCAGCAGCTCCGGGCCGCGCGGCGAGCGCACCGCACGCGGTAACGGCCGCGTCCCCACAAGGAGGCTAGCGAAGTGTCCAACGAGAAGCCATTTTCCAATCCGCTTCAGCGACTGCACTACATCGTCGACGTGGTGCAGAGGGCCGGAACTTCGAATGAGGAGCAAGCCTGGAAGGTCTGGTATCGCGCACTGCAGGCGGACGCCGAGGTCGTGTTCCTTCGGCGATTCACCAAGGTCTGCGAGCTGAACGAGGAGAGCGTCTCGATGGTGCAAAGCGTCGGCCTTGGCGAGCTGCACCAACGCTGGGTCGAGCCAGTTGCGAAGCTCCTGCGGGTCGAGTTCCTGAATCTGGAATGGCGAAACTCGAAACTTCCTACAGACTCAATCCAGGCACTCGAGTTCGCCGCCGACGCGATGAAGCACCACGCGAGCACCGAAACCTTCATAGCCGCGGCGGAGCGGAACAAGCTGCGCGAGGAGGCGGATGCCCTTCTGCGTGACGTCGTCGATTCATCGTTGGATCACGAGCTGAAGGCGTTCCTCGTGGCGCAGCTGTTCAATATCCTCGAAGCACTCCGCGTCTATCCCATCGCAGGAGCGAAGGAACTCCAGCGGGCCACGGAGGCAGCGGCCGGGGCGCTCATGTTGCAGGGGCCTAGATTGGCGGAGCAGGCGAAGAACGACCCGACGGCGCGGTCATTCCTTTTGCGCTTCGTCGACGTGGCCACCCACATCAGCACCTTGGTGACGTTGGCGAATGGCCTTGGCGAGCTCACAACAAAGGTCCGCGAGCTCCTGTCGTGGATCTCCTCGTAGCGGCGCCGACGTCTCGGCCGTGTTCGCCGGGCTCGGGGCCGGCGGCGGCAAGGCGTTCTCGACCGGGCTCACCGCCCAGGAGCCGAGCGCGCGCGGCGGTCGCCGCCGGGCGGGGACAACGAAGGCCAGCCGTCGCAGGGACAAGGCGGCAGCGCGGAGCCGCGGGCCGGCAAAATCCTAAAATGTCGTTGCTTAGTGGTACGCTGCCCTTGAGGGAGACCGCCATGGACATCGGTGCGCAGCAGAAAGCCTTCGACTCTATCCGCGATCGGTTGATCGAGGAGGGTCACGAGGGCGAGTTCGTGCTGATGCAGGACGGCCAGATCGTCGACTTCTTCCCGGGCGCTGGCGAGGCATACGCGAAGGGGCTCGACCTGTACGGACTCGAGCGCCCGTTCCTGATTGCCAGGGTCGAGCCACTCGAGAGGCGCGTGAGCATCATGCACTGGACCCCTGGGCAACCGCTTGTCTCGCGGGCATAGAGACCCTGAGGCGGCAAAGCGCCACGCCGAGAGGCGTGAGCGCAAAAGGCTCGAGCGGCGAGAGCAGCGCCAGAAACTCGAGGCCGAGGCAGCGACGGCGGCCCCCAAGCCATCAACACCAACTCAATCTACCGGCGAGACTAAGAACCGCACCAGCGACGCAAGGCAAGCCGCAGCACAGCGCATCACCGTTGGCTTCCCAGACGCGCGCATGCTCGTGGCAGTCGGAGCGCCGATCAGCGCTTCGTGGTCGGTATCCGGCCCACTGGCCAACCAGCTCCAAGCGCGCGGGCTTCCCATCCCCCCACCGGTGCACGGAGTTCTGATTCTAGACACGGGAGCCTATGAGACCTGCATCGCCTCCCATGTCGCTCTGACGCTAGGCCTGACGCCGATCGGAAAGACCAGCGTCGGTGGAGCCCACGGCGTGCAATCGAGCGACGTCTACTTGGCGAGATGCAGCGTCTTTTTCCCGGCCGGCCCTGTCATCAGAGACATCCCCTCGGCCGCCGTGAAGGAGATGGAGCTTGGCCGTCCAATCGAAACAGACGGCGGGCAGCGCGTGCCGGTCATCGGTCTTCTTGGACGTGACTTCCTGAGCTTCTGTCGCGTCGTCTATCACGGGCCATCCGGGCTCGTTACGATCGACCTCATCCCTCCGCGGCCAACAAGCCCACCGAGCCCTACGCGCCGGCCTTGATGGACGCTCCGCTCCAGACGGCATGAACCTCGCTCCCGGGCTCATCTCGTCCGTATTCCGTCGCCTGGGGTTAACGCCGAGGGTGAGATAACCCTCGCCGGCAGCGGCATCCATCGCCAGCGCCGCCATGCTTCGATCCAGTCGTGGGCGATGAGCGCCTGCGCTTCCTCGAGCGGGACAACGCCGCGGCAGACCAGCGCCGCGAGATGGTGCTCGAGCCCGTCCTTGACGCGGGCGCCCCACGCCCCGGCCATCGGCTGCGGGAACAGGTTGCATGTCCAGCGCCGCGGCGAGGGCAACTCGGGGCAATCGTTGCGACCGCCGAGCTCGAGGCTCACGACGTGGTCGAGTTCCCACGCCGGTCCCGGGCAGCGACGCGGCCCGGTCGCCGGGAGCCCGTAGGCCTCGCACACGAGCCGCTTGGTGCGCGCCGTCACGTGGCGCGTGTCCTTGGTGCTCGTCGTGCAGACCGCGTGCAGGCCCATCGGCCCGGCCGCGCCCGGCGTCAGGTGGGGGTCGGGCAGCCAGCGGGCCCGGGCAGCGCCGACGGGGAGCGGCGCCGACGACGGCGCGCGCGGGAGACCCTTGGCGCCGACCGGTCCAGTGACGAGCGCCAGGAGCAGCAGGACGCTCGTCATGAGCAGCCTCCCCCGCTTCCATTGGGCGGGCATTGGGCGGCATTGGGCGGGAGCAGGTAGAGGCTCGCGTCCGGCACGCGTAGGCCGACCACGTAGCCGCCTGGCTGCCGCGCCTCGAGCACGATGCAACCAGCTGTGGCAGCCAGCCTCGCCGCCGCGTTAGCCCGCTCGACCCAGCCTGCCGCCGCGAAGGCGCGAGCGGCGCCGCCGTAGAAGATGGCGACCTCGCGGGCGTTCATGCAGCCGCTTCCGTGACCCAGCTCTCCGGGTCGACGCTGTTGAACCCCCGGATGTCGCCGACGTCGCCGAGCAGCTGCACGGCCTCGCCGTAGAGCGAGAACCGGACAAGGTCGATCGGAGTGATCTCGCTGACGTTCAGCCCGCGAGGGAGCGCCCCCGCCTCACGCAGCGCCGCGGCCACGAGCTCGGAGCAGAAGAGCCGCGACAGGTCCTCGTGCGCGCGCGTGAGCCCGACGGCGTCCAAGTCGTCGAGGCCTGCCAGGACGGCGCCGGCAGTGTCGTAGCGCCTCCCCTCCTGCTTCAACAGCCAGCTCACGAACAGCGCGATGTTGAGGCGCTGCCGGGTCGCGCCCGAGAGCGGTAGCCACCAGACCTCGCCGAAGTAGCGCTCGAGCCGGTCGGACAGTCGCGACGTGACGACGCCGACGAACCCGTCGAGGCTCGTGCTCTCGATCACCTGGACGAGGTGGCCGCCGATCCCGACACCTGCCGGAGCGCCTTCGACCAGGACCTGCGTGCGCAGGATCACTCCGACGTGGGAGACCGGGGCACCGGTGAAGCGCTTGATCGTGGCGCTCACCGGGCCCCGGCCGCCGAAACAGATCACGTCCCCGACCTCCATCAGGTCGCGGACGCGGGGATAGACGGACTGGCGCATGGCTTACCGCATCGACTCCTTGAGGATCTCGAGCAGGACGACGATCAGCTCCACAGGCTCACCTCCCTCGAACTTGCGCAGAATCGCAAACTGGCCTGAATGCCTGGCTACGACCCGGCGACAGCTCGTTCCCGCCAGAACTGGTAGCCGGCGTTCGACCCCGCCATGGCGATGCCCGCCGCGGCCGCGCCGGCGAGCACGGTCGGGTCGATCGGCGAGGGCACGGGCGCGGCCTGGCCGGCCGGCTCGAGCGGGTTGACGCCGGTGATGGTCGTGGTCGCCCCGACGCCGGCGGCAAGCACCGCGTTGAGGAGCACGGCCTTGAAACCGCTGGTACCGGTGGCGGCCTTGCCGAGCTTGGTCAGGTAGTAGGTGGCGATGCTGCCGGCGGTGCCGTAGCCGAGCAGCTTGAGCGTGAGCAGCAGAGCGGGGGTCATCGAAGGGCTCCTTTCGTGGGACGGTCGGACGCTACGAATCCAGGTGGACGGTGACGGGTGCGGCCGTCGATCCGGTGAGCGTGAAGGTCCAATCCCCGGCGCCGAGCGATGGCGGGCCGGGGTCGAGCACGGCGCCGGAGGCCACGCCCGGGAAGTCGACCGCGAGACCGTCGGCCGCCCGCGCCGCGTGCACGGTGGCGGCGGCGCCCGCGAACGTCACGACGACCGCGGACGCGTGGCCGTCGCCGTCCGGGTCGTGCCTCGAGACCGCAAACGAGGCAACGCCCGCCGGCGTGGCGGTCGGTGTCGGAGTCGGCTGGCCAGTGTGGTCGTCGGAGCTGCTGTCGCTGCTCGAGCTCGACGACAGGTCAAGCTTGCACCCGGGCCCGGTGGCGGCGATCAGGATGAGGGCGATGCCGATGGCGAAGACGGTGAGCCGATCCATGGTGGCTACTCCTTGCCGGCGTCGCCGGCGGGAACGGGCGGGGCGGGGATGGCGAGACCGCTGGGCCCGCCGGGAACGAGGAAGACGTTGGCGACAAAGCCCATGCCGTCGAGGCTGGGCACGATTTGCGGCGAGGGAATGGTCTGCCACGCGCCTCCGGGCGGCCGCGCGCGCCAGAGCGGCAACGAGAGCGTGCGAACGGTCAGCGGCGCCATGCCGCCTTCGACGGTGGTCGTGGTCGTCTCGCTGAGCAGGTTGTCCAGCGCCATGATCTCGACGCCCGCCGGCGCGCGCTCTCCGGGCGCGACGTAGACCGTCAGCGTCAGCGGCAGCAGGCCGGCACGCTCGAGCTTGGCGATCGCGCGATCGGTATCCGACTTCCCCGCTCGCGGTGGCGTCGCCGGCAAGCCATCGGGCGTCTCGCGGGGCGCCTCGCCGGGCGCGTCCTTGAGCAGGCCGGCGTCGTAGTGCCACCGTGCGGCGCAGCCGCTGCCGGCGACGAGCGCGAGCAACGGGATGATGCTAAGGATGAGTTTCTGCATTGGCTTCCTCCCTACTTGACGTTGGTACCGAGGACGCCACGCGCGGCGCGCTTGTCGGCGCGCTCCTTCATCTTCGCGAGTGCCGCCTTGAGATGGTCGAGCGCGGCGGCGTTCTCCTCGCTCGGATAAGGCCCGGCCTGGAACGCCTCGAGCCGGTCGATGAGGATGGCGAGCACGGCGCCCTCGACGACTCCCGGCACGCTGTCCGGCGCATTGCGGGGGCCACGCTGGAACTGGACGAAGCCGACGACCTGCCGAGCGGCCTCGCAGTCGCCCTCGTGCGTCGTGCCGTAGGCGCCGCCGGTCGGGCACGCCGGCACGGACAGCGCATACAGGTGCGACGCGCCGCCGGGGCCTGGACCATCGGTCGTGACGCGGATGGACTCGGTCAGCCCGTGCCCGTCGTGGTGCGTCTCGATCTCTCGGTCGTTCGGCGGATGGGCGATGATGTTGCACGGCGTCGAGACCCGCCGCGCCGCTTCCTCGCTCTCGAACTCGCCCGACCTGACGACGTAGCCGCGCGTCGGCTCGAGATACTTGGTGCTTGGCATTTCAATGTAGAAGCTCATTCCCTCTCTCCCTTCAAAGCGGCCACGTTGCCGCTTGCACCACGGTCTCGAACTGCCTCGCAATCTCGGCGATTTCCTCGGCGTGGTCGACGCCGTTGACGCACGCCCGCGCGCCCTCGTAATCGGGTGGGTCCTGCTCGACGTACTGGCGTAGCCCTCCGCCGCCGTAGTCGCCGTCTCTCATCCCGCCGGCGAGGATGGGATAGGCGTAGCGCGGCTCGAGCGCGAGGTCGGGCTGAGCGACGAGGTCGACGTCGAAGCCGAGCGCGCGCAGGCGCTCCGTTGCGGCCCGGTAGTTCCGCTTCCAGGTCAGCTGGACGTAGCCGCGGCCGTAGAAACCGCTCGACCAGTAGCGGTCCTGCAGCTTGGCGATGCGCGTTCCCGGCTTCGCTCTCCGCTCCGGGATCGGGCGCATGGTGCGCGCCGTCTCCCAATAGACCGTCGCGAGCAGGTAGGCCGCCTCGGCGACCAACTCGAGCTCGGGGTCGGCCTCCATGGCGTCGAGCAGCTGGTTGACGGCGGCGACCTCGCCCTGGGACAGCACGCCGAACTCACGGCGCCAGACGGCGTAGAACCTGGAGCGATCGAAGCGCATGCTTCATCCCTCCCGGTGGCGGAACTGCAACGCGATCGGGGCCGGGGCGTTCGTCTCGCGGTCGGCCACCCGACGAGGGCCCTGCCGGCGGTCGGGCGATCGCCTCTCCTCGTCGGAACTGGATGGCTGGGAGGCCGCCGGCGCCCCTTCGACCGTCGCCTGCTCGACGAGGCAGGCGAGGCTCGTGCAGATCGATTCCAGTGCACGCTTCCGGCGCGCCCTGGTTTCCTCGCGATCCTTTGTCTCGGGCATCACGCCCTCCCTGGGCGGCGCGCCTCGAGATCCCTGAGGCGGGCAGCGATCCATTCGAAGTGCTGCGTACCGACCTTGAGCTCGGCGTCGACCACGCGCTGGTCGGCCTTCGTGTCGATGCGCTCGCACATCTCCTCGAGTCGCGCCTGCAGGGCGTCGAGGCGCATGACGTGCTGGGACCGCTGCAGCTCGAGGGCAGCCGACAGCCGCTTCTCGCAGGCGTCGAGCTGCTCCGCTTGCTTCCGGTCTGCGTCGCGGCGGAGCGGCCGCGACGCTCGATGCCACTTCAGCGACAAGGTCGTGATGGCCCCGGCCACAGAAGCGGCGAGCACGAAGAAGCCGATCGCGTAGAGCCAGCCCGCGCCGCCCTCGCGGAGAACTGCAAGAATCTGGTCGGTGATCACGGGACCTCCTGCGGCACAGGTTCCGCCGTCGCGCGGGTGCAGGCCTGTCCGTCCTCTTCGCGCTCGAGCACGGCCTGCCAGTTCTTCTCCATGGCGCGCCCCTCACTGCGTTGCGGTGTACAAAATCTGGATCGCGTGAATCCTCGACGTCCCGGTGTAGGTGTCGGCCCCGTCACCTCCGATGCGCCGGAGGTTCACTCGCACGAGGACGTTCGCCGCGCTCGGGGTGAGGAGCGTCTGCGCTGCCTCGTAGTACGTGATGTTGGCGGTGCGGGCAGCGCTGCCGCCCGTCCACGCCGTCGTTGTGCCGGCGGCCGTGCAGTCCGTCCCGCTCGTCAGTTCCTTCACTTCGACCGAGTAACGGATCGTGTGCGGGGTCGCGTCGGTTCCGACCGCATCCCATCCGATGACGTACGTGATGGCGCCAGACGACCAGTCGTTCGGCACGAAAAACTCGAACATGATCCCGGTGTTGCCCGAATTGCTCATCGCCACGCTAGTCGCCTGCCCCGACGGTGCCGTGCCGGTGTTCGTCGGAACGGCCGGCGTGGTTTCCGGCCAGAATTGCCCCGGCATGATCGAGAACGATTGCGTGCGCGTCGCCGATCCTGGTCCGGTAGCTCCCGTGGCGCCACTCGCACCCGTCGGACCTACCGCGCCGGTCGCGCCCGTTGCGCCGTCCTTCGGTAGGTATGAGACGTAGACAATCTCGCCGTCGACCAGCGGGCTAGAACCAGAGCCGGCCGTCGAGACGCCGAGCGAGAGCGAAGTATTGGAGCCGTCGCATGCGGCCACGGACGCAATCGGGAAGACTAGATACCTCGCAGCGTCATTCGCGGCCTCGACCTTGACCGAGCCGCCAGCCAGGAACATATCGACGAGGCCGCCCGCGGGGACCGCGTTGCAGTCGCGGGTCCGATTTAGCTTGAGGGTGGTCGCGCCGCTCTGGAGTGAAGCGTCAAACCTGACGGTCCCGCTGGCCGGGCAGCCGGTCGTGGTCGTCGAGAAGTAGTAGCAAATTGACAGTCCGCCATGAACGCCCGTGGCCCCGCTGGCGCCGGTGCCACCGGTCGCGCCTACCGCACCCGTGGCGCCGACCCCTCCGGTCGCACCCGTGGCGCCAGTCGCTCCAACGCCCCCTGTCGCGCCGGTCGCACCAACACCGCCGGGCGCGCCCGTTCCGCCGACCCCACCCGTTGCTCCGGTGCCACCGACAGCGCCCGTGGCTCCGGTCCCGCCTACGGCTCCGCCTGCCCCGGTGGCGCCCGTCGGTCCGGCCGCTCCGGTGTCGCCGGCGGCGCCCGTGTCGCCCTCTGGCCCTGTCTCGCCGGTGCTACCCGTTGCGCCGACCGCTCCGCCGGCGCCGGTGGCACCCGTCGACCCGGTGGCGCCAACCGCGCCCGTGGCACCCGTGCTGCCGGTCGGGCCCACAGGGCCCGTCGCTCCGGCACCACCCACCACCCCAGTAGCGCCGGTCGGGCCGCTCGGACCGGAGGTCGTGGGCGCCTCGCAGTGCCAGTTGTTCGCGGGGTAGCACCAGCAGAGCAGGCCAGTGCCCTCCTGGATGCCGGCCTCCCAGACCCTGCACCTCGGCGGCGCGGGATTCTCGACCACGAACAGGTGGTCAGGGGGGCGCGTGCGCGCGTCGACCGAGGCGGCCGCGGCGACGAGCGCACCCGCGAGGAGCAGCGGCCGTGTCACGGGATCAGCTCCATTGCCTCGAGCTCACCGGCATAGGTCGAGGCCTGGGCCGGCGTGTTCTTGATCCGGAACGCCCAGAGGTTGCCGACGCCGGCGGGAAGGTAGATCCACTCGCCGGCATCGAGCGGCGCGAACTTGTAGCCCGCGAGCGAGTACCAAGGCTCGGTGTCGATGTCGAGGGAGCCGTCGTAGGTGTCCCCTTCGACGCCGACCTTGACCGTGTATCCGGGCGCACCGGCGACGCCGTCCATCGGGATCCCGTCGATGGGCGTGCCTCCCGTCGGCGACCCGCCGACCAGGGACCATGCCGTGTTGAGCTGGCTCGGCAACACGTTGCTCACCGCGCCGCTGGTGAGTCGCCGCACGAGCAGCGGCTGGTTGGCCGTGGTCTCGACGACGATGATGTTGCCGGCCGCGCTCAACGAGGCGGTCAGGTATGGGAACCGGTGGCTGCGGCCTGCGGTGCGGAGCCTCATTCGGGCACTCCTTCTTCCGCCACCCAGAGGCGGCGAGGTGGTAAGGGATGGACAGCGCGCCGCGCTTCACCGCGGCGCCGGCGCATGGCGACGAGCACGGCGATGTCGACCTCCGCCAGCGATACGCGGCTGCGGCGGTACCGCGCTCGCGGCGGGTGGTCGACCTGGTCCGCGTCGTTGCGCGGCGCGGCGTTCATGAACACGTAGGGGCCGTAGCCCTCGTTGACGTAGTCGCCGTCGTCCGCCCCTCCCTCGTACCGGCCAAGGCCGCGGAACTCGACGTGTAGCGTCCCGGGCTCCGGTGGGTAGAGCAGCCGGAACATGCGGTTGCTGCCATCCACCTCTCCCTCGAGCTCGCTCTCGTAGACCCAGCCCATGGCGTGCTGTGTCGGATCGGTCAAGTGCTGGAGCAGGCCCAACTCCTTGAGCAACTTTCGGACGCTGCGATCGATGTCCGACATCACCAGGGCCTCTCGTCTTCGGTGAGCCGCTTCATCCAGACGGCCTCGAACTTGATCTCCTCGAGCGCCTTCCCAAGGTCCGGCTCCATGGCCATCACCTTGTAGAGGTCACAGTCGAGCTGCCCGTCGGCCGAGAGCGCCCGCGGCGCCGACACCAGCACCGTGCCGCCGGCGAAGGCGAGCGCCGCCTCGCGGCCGGCCACGAACTGGATCGGGCGCAGCTGGCGGTACGGAAGCGATCCGGCGTACGTCGCGCGGGCGCCGTTCTCCGTCGTGTGCGCGGTCTTGATCTCGCGCGTGCCACCGATCAGCCAGTTGTCGCGCGCGATCGGCGAGCGCTGCACGAGCTCAACCTCGGTGCGAGCGCCGTTCTCGACGATGGTGTAGCTGACCGACGAGAACTCCTTGATCCCGTCGTTGTCGTGGCCGCTCTCGATGTCGCCGCGGAGGCGATTGCGGTGGAGCAGAACCGTGTTCGCGTCGACCGTGCTGGGGTCGTAGACCGTAACGAGCACCGTCCCGTCGGCCTTGTGGCAGATGTGGAAGGTGCCTGCATTCATGAGCAGCTGCAGCACCTGGAGCGCATCGGTGCCGGCCTCCTCGACGCCGACAGCGCAGTCGGGCGTCGACCGCGCCTGGAGCTGCAGGAACGTCGAGGTGAGGAGGTCGACCGAGCGGATCCCAGAGCGCAGAAGCACGCGCTGCGCGAGGTCGGTTGCCCAACCCTCTGATGTGCCCTGAGCGCTGCCGCAGTTGTACGTCCGCCGGCTCGTCTCCGGCAGGCCCGTGTTGTCGGTCACGATCTTTCGGACAGGATCGAACGTGTAAGCGGACTGCGCGACGCCGGCGACGAACCACTTCACGACGCTGTCGACGTTCGCGCCGACCCTCCACTGGTCGTTGCCGACGAACACCGCGGCGAGCCCCGCAGCCGGGCCCACCGCCTCGGCCGGCGCCGTCCCGATCGAGCCATCCGGCGCGCTGGGATGCGGCTCACGCTGGATGCCGTCCGCCGTGAACTTGGTGTTGAGCTCGCGCTTCTCGCGGCCGTGGACTCGCAGGCGCACGCGCTCGGGCGAGTGGAGGCTCCTCGGGTCGGCCGAGAACACGCCGGCGAGGATGGGCAGCCGGTCCTCCCAGGCAATGCCCTTCGCCATGAGCGCCGCCTCGATCGGCCGCAGTGAGGCGAGGAGCCCGCCCTGCGGAGCGGCGTAGCGATCGCCGAGCGCGAACCACCGATCGAAGATGCCGCCACCGCGCGCCGCGCCGATGTCCCGGTTGGCCACCACGAGCTCGCCCGACGGGACCGGGTAGACCGACTGCGCGACGTCGGCGACCGCGTGGCGCACGGTCGGGTGTCCCACGACCAGCGGGTCGGCCACGTACTTGTTGCCGGGGCCACACGGCATGTCCTTGGCGGCCGAAAGTGGCTCCGTGACCACGAGCGTCACCCCGAAGCCGTCCATCCCGCCGGGAGCGACGCCGGTGCGAGTCCGGAAGAAGAGCATGTTCTCGCCCTCGCCAAGCACCCCGTCCTCGTCGTAGATGTAGCCACCGCCGGCGGCGTCGAGCGTGGCGAGAGCGTCATCGGCGAGCGGGTCGATCTCGACGTAGGGCGGATCGGCAGGCATTCCGCCCTCTTCGAAACCACCGATCCACCAATTCTTGGTGGGCGCGGCCGCGCGCTCGAGCCGCGTCCAATTCACGTACGTCGTCGCGGCGTGGAGCGCGGACGCCGTGCGGCGATGGCAAGCCGCGGAGTCGAGACGCACGCCCCAGCCGGCGGTGTAGACGACTGCGCACTCGAGCCCGCGCTCGTGGATGAGACGCGCGGTGCCCTCGGGCAGCGTCGTGAAGATGGTCATCCCGCCTTCGCCTGATGACGTCGCGTCTGGGTCGTCGGTGAAGCGTGAGGCCTTGAGGTAGTAGGTCGTGTCGCCGGCGAGCGTGCGGGGCGGGATTGCGAACGTGACGCCCGACGTGTAGACGTCGCCCGAGTCGTAGGCCAGCGTCGTGAGCGCCTCGTCGGACCAGACTCTGATCCGGATGCCGGCCTGCGCGTCGGGCGGGACGCGGGAGTACTTCACCAGGAGCCGAAGCCCGCCCATGTGGTAATCCATAACGGGCAGGCCGTAGTAGGAGTAGGGCCGAACCAGCGTCTTGAAGCTGGCAAGCGTGCTCGCGTCGGTGTCGGCCGGGTCCGGCTCATCGAGCAGCGCCTGGAGCTGCGCGACGGTGAAGGTGACGCCGAGGATCGCTCGGAACTCGTCCATCAACGAGAGCGGAGACGAGGCGGAGGGTGGCTGGCCCACCGCGCTTCCCGACCCGCTCCAAGCCGCTCCCTGGAGGAAGATGGCGTTGCTTTTCCGCTGGCCCGCGTACTCGTACTGGAGCATGCCGTTGCACCCGGTCGCTGCCGCACCGGGGATCGGACGCAGCATCGAGTAGCAGTAGGGCGTCACCTCGAGGACGACGTAGTCGTCGAGGCCGCCCGGCCACGTCGCGCCGCGCCAGTTGACCTTGTTGGACTGGCCCACTAGGCTCGCGCTCGCCAGCTCCGTCTGCGAACCGTTGCTGCTGACGAGGTAGCTCTCGTTGTCCCACGTCGGCAAGCCGGCGACGCCGCTCGCGTCCTCGACGTTGGTGGCCGCGATCACCGTCCCGTCCTCGTCGGCATGGAGGTTGACGCCGCTCTTGAACGGGGTGAGCAAGACGGTGATCGGCTCGTAGTGATCGACGAGGCGAGAGCCCTTCGCCGGGGAGATGACGTCCGGTGGGGCGGGGGCTGGATGTGGCATGCCCTACGCCTCCCCCTCGATGACGATGGAGCCCTTGTGGTAGCCCTGGCCGAGGCCCTCCCCGACGGGGTTCAACGAGAACGAGCTGATGTGGCCGAGGATCATCCCCGCGGCCTTCGCGCGCTCGCTCACGAGCGGCGAGCGGTTGGCGGGGTCGAGCACCCAGACCGGGCGGGTCGTCGCGTTCAGGTTCGGATCGGGCACGAGGGCGTGCGGCTGCTCGTCGTCGACCATGCGCGCGTCGAGCAGGGCCGTCCGGAGGATGGCCGCCTCGCTCGGCGTGAACTCCGAGCTCTCGAAGCCGACCGTGCGTCCCTGCACTCGATACGTCGCGTGCACGACGCCGTCCGGCGTGCGGTCGAGCGAGGTCCTCTCCGACGGAGCCTGCGGTGCGTCGGCGCGCACGTTCCAGGTGGGACGCCAGCCGACGCCGAGGAAGGCCGGGCCGACGCGGATGCGACCGGCCGGGTTGCCACGGTTCACGACGACGATGCGGACGTAGAGCTCGGCCGGGCATGAGCCCTTCCAGACGTAGAGGTCGATCCACAGGCGCTTCGCTGGCCAGATGACGGGGTCGAGCCCGGAGCCGCTCGCGACGCGACGCGGCCAGGCAGCCGCCTCCGTGCCCCAGCTGGTGCCGAGCTGAGCGTTCATCGCCAGCGTGAAGAGGTTGACGCCCTCGGTGTAGGCGCTGTCGGGCTGCTGGTCGAGCGCGGCGAGGCTGTCCGCGATGTAGACCCGGATTTGGTCGTCGCCCGGCGCTGCGCTCGTCGGCGTGTCGGGGAGCGTTCCCCGGAAGTTGATGTCGAGGATCAGGTGGCGCCACGCCGTCACGTAGGCGCGACCATCGTCGAACGCGAGCGCGGTCTCGCCGAGGAAGAGCGTGGTCGACTCCTCGCTGTGGGAGACCGGGATGTCGCTGGTCTGGGTCGTTGCCGCGGCGTGGTCGCCGGTGAAACCGAGCGTCCGCCAGAGCGTCGCCTCGTCGTCATCGACGTCGATCGAAAAGGCCGTGTCCGAGGTGACGGTGAAGAGTCGTGTCGTGCTCGACCACCTGATCCGGAACGATGCCGCGTCGGGCAATGAGCTCGCGCGCAGGAGCGCCTGCAGGCGCCCGCCGACCTGCCGCGGGTCGCGGATGACGACGGTGTCGCCGCCGTCGACGAAGACGCCGTTGCCCCCCGGCTGCCGGATGTCGGTGTTCACCGTCGTCGCGCTTTGCGTGATCCGCGCGTTGTAGTTGCCGCCGTTGATCGACAGAAACGCCGGCGTGGCCACGGCGCCCTGGACGCTCGCCGTGGCACTTCCGACGTCGTGGGTGAAGCCGAAGATCGACCAAGCGCTGTCTGGATCCACCGGGTCGAAACCGACACCCGTTCCGGTGATCGCGATCGTGCCGACGAAGTTCCACACGAACCGGTTCCCGGCGTCATTCCAGAACACGGCGAAGTCCGTGCCGCCACCGACCGCGGCATTGAAGAGGTCGGTTAGCTGGGTCGCCAGATCGTCGATCGATGTCGCAACGAGTCCCTGCAGGTCGACGTTGTACGTTGTGCCACTAGCGGGGTAGCGGAACCGGAGGTTGAACGCGTCAGCACCGATCGGGATCTGGAACGCGTTCACCATCTCGTAGCCCTTGTCGAGCTGGTCCGAGAAGATGAACGCCCCGGTGGTTTCCCCGAACGAATCGGTGGCGGGCGCGCGGAAAGCCCCCTCGAGCGGGTAGACCTTTGAGTCGCTCAGGGGGTTCGGCAGGCCGCTGGCCGGCGCCGGGAACAGGTCGCCTGGGTGGAGCAATCGGTTGTACGCGAACAGTACCTGCCGGCCGGGGATGGTCGCGTTGCCGATCGTGACGTCGGCGACGGAGCCGAGCTCGGCCGCGGCTGCCGCGTTGCTCCCGGAGGCGTTGACGTCCAGCATCAGGAGGCCTTCCGCATGCGGGTGTGGGGCAGAGTGAATTCGCCATCCTCGGCCGCCTGCTGCATGATCTGCACGATCTCGCGCGCGTGTTCCGCGGGCGTGCCGGGCGGCAGGTTCACCTCAATGTGGTTGACGACCGACTTCGTCGAGCTCGCAGGCCCAGCGAAGCCACCCGTCGAGGTCTTCGAGGTCTCCGTCGGCGGCAAGCTGTGGTGGATGTTCATCCAGTCGAGCGCGTTCTTGCCGATGCCGCCCATGGCCTCGGTGGTGAGCACGCCCTCCCCACGCTTCGTCTCGCCGCGCTTGCCGTAGACATAGCCCCCGCCGTGGAACAGCTTGGGAGTGCCCCCACCCTCCTCGCCGCCACCGCCGTCTCCGCCGTAGTCGAGCCCGCCCTCGAACCCGAGCCGGCTCTCGCGCAGGCGCTCGAGCTTGGCGATCAGGAAATCGGAGTAGCCGGAGATCCGGCCGATGGCGCCAGCGGCCTGCTGCTCGGTCGTGGTGATGAGCGAGCTGGTCGTGGACGCGAGCGTCGCGGCCACGCCGGCGGCGGTCTCCGCGCTCGTCTCCTGCATCGTCCCCTTGATCGTGGTGAGGTGGGCGCGGAGCGCCTCGACCGCCCCTTTGCCCGCGCCCTTGATGGTCTCGCCAGCTCCGACGAAGGCCTGTGCGCCGCCGGCCGCCGCGCCGCTGAGGGTCTGCTGGATGCTGATGCCTGCGTTCGTCCAGCTGGTCTGCGTCGCGGCCGCGGCCGACTGCGCCACGGCGGTCGTCGCGCCGAAGGCGTTCACGCTCTCGACCGGGACCTTCGTGATCGCGGCGATCACCGCGTTGAACCCGGTCTGCATCGTGTTGATCAACGAGGTGCCGGAGGTCTTCACGAGCCCCATTGCGGCCGCTTGGTCGACCAGGGACTGCGTCTGGCCGTCGAGCGCGATCCCATTGGCCTGGGAGGCGTTCACGACCTGCTGTAGCAGGCCGACCTGACTCTTGATGGCCTCGTTTTCGTCGAGGCCTGCACCGAGCAGCTCGGCATGGTTCGATACGAGCTCGGCGCCGATGTCGGCCAGCACGGGGGCGGTGGCCGATCCCGATTCGTTCAACCCCTGCACTACGTCGGTGAGCCCGGCGATCGACTCGAACAGCGGCTTGTGCGTCTGCACGACGTTCCGCCACTTCACCATCTGCTGGAACGCGGCGTCGCCCTCGACTCCGAGCTTCTTCTGCTGCTCGATGAGCTTGTCGATTCCGGGGCCCATCTTCTCGACCGCAGCGAGTGCGCCGCCGGGAAGCGAGGCCATGGCGCCGAAGACCGTGCTCGTGATCCGACCGAGCCGCTGGAAGCGGTCAACCCCGAGGTCGCCGACACCGGCGAGGACTCGGTTCATTCCATCGGCGGCCTTCTCGAGGCGCCCCTGCATGAACTCGAAGAGCGCAGGGATGTCCTGGCCGCTCGCGCGCGCGGCCTTCACCATCGACACGAACCCAGCCGTGCCCGTGATGCCGAGCTTCTCGGCCTCGGGGATGAGGGAGGCGAAGCCCTCCTGGACGGTCTTGAGGGCCTGCTCGCCGACCTTCCCGCCCCTGCCGATGAGGAGCAGGTTCTTGGTGAGGGAGAGGGCGAACTTGTCGAAGTTGTCGGCGCCGAGCTGGCCCTGCTGGATGGCGTCCTGGATCGCGATGCCGACGCCGAGCGTCTCCGCGTCCTTGCGCGAGACCTTGAGCTTCTTCTTCAGGTCGGCCACGGCCTTCGCCGCCTCGTCCGACATGTGGAAGCCCAGCGTCTTCCCCATCTCCTTCCCGATCCGCTTGAACTCGGGCTTCTGGATGAGGCCACCGATGGCGTTCCCCAGCTTCCCGCCGATCATTGCCCCGACGGGTCCTCCGAAGTAGGCGCCGACGCCGGTTCCGATCGCCTGCCCGACCTTCTGACCGGTGGACGCGTACTTGTCCTTGAACGTGGAGATGACCCCGCCGACCGCGGAGGCGTAGCCAGCGGCCGCTCCCACGCCCCTCGAGAGCCCGCTCCTGATCCCGCCGGCCATCTCACCGCCGGCCTGCTGTCCCCCCTGCCCGAACAGACCCTTGAGCTTGCCGATCGCGCCGCCGATGCCGCCGCCGCCGCTGATCTGACCGGCGAGGCTCTGGCCGCCCGAGCCGTTGAGGACGCTGCTGCACCCGCTCGCGAGGCTCTGGCCAGCGGTCGTGCCGCCCTTGTGGAAGAGGCCGGCGATCCTGCCGAGGAACCCGCCTGCCCCGCCGCCGGTGTTGCCTGACAGCAGGTTGTCGAAGAGGCCGGCAAGCACGCTCTTGAGACCGTCCTTGAACGACAGGCCGCCGTTGAGGATCTGATCGAAGACCCCAAGCACGGTGTCGCCGAAGTGCGTGGCGTGGCGCGTGTCGAAGGCCTTCTGGATCTCCGGCGGCACTTCTTGTCCCAGCCGCTTCGCCGACATGACCACGTCGTCGATGCGGGACCCGACCTGCTCGAAGGCTCTCAGCCGCTCTGCGGGGTCCGGGATGGAGCTGATGTCGCCGAGCACGGTGATGAGCGCCTCGGCGTTGGCCTGGTACTTCTCGATCGCCGGCTGGCCGATGCCGAGCTCCGAGCGCAGGTCGGCCAGCGAATCGGCGAGCCTCTGATTCGCCTCGCTCATCAGCTCGGACGAGGGTCCCATCTCGTTGCTGTAGCTGGCCGCCGCCAACGCACCCGACTTCCAGGCCTCGATCGAGCGCTGCATCGCCGCTTCGTGTCGCTGGGTTGCGTCCGATGCCAGCTCCAATGGCGGCCCCATGGCGGCGGCGCCATCCACGAAGTGACGCATCTCTCCGGCCGCGCGGGCGATGGCGGGTGACAGCTTCGAGTCCAGGGCCACGCCGGAGGCCTGCGCCTGCGCAGCCGATTCCCGGATCGTTTCGAAAAGCTTCTGGACGATCGGGCCGGTGGTGACACCCCGATCGGCCAGGAGCTTCAGGCTTTGTTCGGCGAAGCGGATCTTCTCGTTCAGGTCGCCGGCACCGAGAAGACCGACGCTGTCCTGGAAGGACTTCAGCTTGCGCGCGGCCTCCTCTGCAGCGCCGCCTAGGCCACCGGTCTTGTTGGTCGTCTCCGCCAGCAGGCCTGGGAGGATCTGGAGTTGCTGGTTCACCCGGAGGATGGCCTCACGTTCCTCGTCCGTCTTCGCGTTGCAGGGGTTCAGCCCTTGAGCGACGAGTTGGCCGTACTGCTCCTGGATTTGAGCGAGCGCCGTCCGCTTCTGCTCGATCGAGAGGGTCGAGTTGTTGTAGACGGCGACGAGGTCCTGTTCGATTCCCTGGACGGTCGAGGCCAGGGACTGGGAAGCGCTCTGCTGAGCGTTGAGGGCGGCGTGCTCCCGCGTAACGCCTTCGATTGCGGCCTTGAGCTCCACATGACTTCGCGCCGACTCCTTGAGGTCAAGGATGGTCTCCCCGTATCGGCTGTGCAGCTCCGCGAGCGAGATGCCGAGACGCTCAGCGATCTCCTTCTGCTGACCAAGCGCCCCTCGTCCCTGATTCGCAGCTTCGTTGACCCTCAGCTGAGCATCCAGGACACGCAGCTGGCCATCGGAGATCCCGAAAAACGCTGTCCGCAGCGTCGTCCAGAAGCCCGCGTCACCGAACTCGTTCTTGAACTCGACGACAGCCCCGGACAGCTTGTAGAGGGCGACGCCGAGAGCCGCGAAAGCCGCGACCACCACCCCAACGGGAACTGTGACTGCCGCCAGCGCAGCCCACGCGGTCGCGAAGGCAGCCCCTGTCGAACCGGCCAGGAAGATACCGTCGAAGAGCGCGGCAGCCACCGTCTTCATGGCCGCCGCGGTCGCGATCGCGAAGGTACCCATGGAACCGGCCGCAAGCGCCACCGAAGTGGCCGCGGTCGTGGCTCCGGTGGAGATGCCAAGGAAAGTCGCCGACGCCGCGGCGCCAACCTTGATCACCGTCGCCAGCGCTGTCGCGTAGGCCAGGATCTTCTCGGTCACGAAGACAGCAACGATCACCTCGCCGAGCGTGAGTAACTGCTGCCGATGCTCCAGCGTCCAAGCCCCAAGCTCTCGACCGGCCGTGACCAGCTCGCGAATCTTCGCGGATGCGTCGGCCAGAAACTGCTTGAAGTCGTTGCTGTGCGCCAGGTCCCGCAACCGCGCCGTCACCTCGAGGAGCGTCGGCGTGAGCTCGCGCAGCCCCGCCTCCGCAAGGTCCTGCAGCGCCACCCTGACGCGGCCGCCGAGCTCCTTGACCATGCCCTCGTAGCTGAGGGCCATCACCCGGTTCGCCTCGGCGAGCGTGCCCTGGGCGTTTCGGTTGGAGTCGAGGGCTTCCGTGAACGCCTGGTACTGGGTGGTAATGAGCGGAACGATGCCGGCGAGCGCCTGCTGATCCTTGATGATCGTGCGCAGCGAGAGAGGGTCGTTCCCGAACCTCTCGCGGAGGACGTCGATCGCCCCGGCGAGCCCCTTCTCCTTCAAGATGCCGACGATGTCGATCCCGGCCTTCTTGAAGTCGTCCGCCTCCTTCGCCAGGGAGGTGAACGTGTTCTGCAGGTTGGTCATGGCGATTGCCGCGGGTTGCGTGAGCGACAGCGCGGCGACGCCGGCGGCGACCTCCTCGAACTGGACCCCGAGGAGTTGTGCGGCGGGCAGGATGTTGCCGAAGCCTTGGGCGAGGTCGTTGACCTCGACCTTGCCGAGCTTCACGGTGTTGAACAGAACGTCGGCGGCCCCCGCTGCGCCGCGCGCCACGTTCGGGTAGGCGTTGGTGACGGTGGTGAGGAGCTTCGCGCTCTCCTCGGCGTCGGCCATCCCGGCAGCGGCGAGCTCGGCCGAGGCCCGCACCGTGTCCAGGGCCTGCGCGGCCGGGACGCCCGAGCTGATGGTCTGGTACATGACCCGGGTGAGCTCGGTCGTCGTGCCGAGCCGGCCGGACATGTCCTTCAGGTCCTGCTGGACGGACCCGAGGTCGCGACCGAACGCCGCGGTTGCCTTCTGGCCGCTGCCGAAGAGCGAGACGACCCCGGAGAACTGCTTGTTGAACGAGAGCGCGTCAGCGGTCGCGGAGGCGAGGCCGATCCCGCCGATCGCGCCAGCGATCAGCCCGCCGGCGACAACCGCGGCGCCGCCGATCTTCTTGAACATCTGGAGGAGAGTGTTGCTGCCCTTCTCGGCACGCGTAAAGCTCTGGTTGACCGCCCCGTCAAATCGACGGATCTTGGCCTCGCCGCGATCGTCGACGTCGATGACGTACGTTAATGTTCCGGCGGCCATTACACATGCCTCCAGGTCTCACCGCGGAGGACGGCGCGCACGGCACCTTCGCTCACGCCGAGGGCTCTGGCGAGAAGAGTGGGGCTTTCTCCACCCGACGCGCGGATCCTCCGAGCCATGTCCTCGTTGAGCCGAGATCGCCCATGCTGCGCACCGACTGCTTTGCGACCTCTCCCCTTCCGCTCCATGTCCTCGACGTTCTGGGCTTGCGTTCCCAGGAAGAGGTGATCGGTCCTGACGCAGGCCGGCGTGTCGCAGCGATGGAGGACCTTGAGCCCATCGGGAATCGGGCCGATGGTGAGCTCCCAGGCGACTCGATGCGCCTTGGTGGCGCGGCCGCGATACCACGCGATGCCGTACTTCAGGACAATGCATCCCGTCCACAACCAGCACGGTCCGAGCTCGGGTGCATGAGCAGGCGCGGGGCCACTCTTGTTCACCTTCACCCAGAATCGCGCGGGCAGTTGTGGGTACCCTCTCATGTCACTCCCTCGCCCCCTCGAACGGTTCGCTCTCGTCCGGGTCGACAGCGCCAACCACGCCGAGCTCGTACGCCAGGCGCTCGACCCAACGCGGATCCTCGAGCTCGCGCGCTTGCATCCACTCCGGCAACGTGGCCGTAACCTTCTCTCCGCCAAGGCCGCGGTGAATCGTCATTACGTCCTCGACGAGCCGACGCGCCGCCGGCGGCAGCAGGAGGAGCAGGAGCAGGGGCGTCAGGTCGAGCACGCGCTTCACGCTCGTCTTCTCCTCAGCGGGCCCTGTCTCCCGTCCTTCCGCGTCGACTGCCTTCCGCTTCTGCACCGTCCGGTACTCCCGGAGCTGTCCCCCAACCAGCTGCCACAGCTCCCACGCCCGCGCCGTCCTCGGCGTGATGGGCGGCGGCAGGACCGGCATGTCCGGTCCCATCACGCCGCTGGCAACGAACGTGCGCCACTCGTCAATCGGGATCTGCTTGCGGCGGGTCCAGTAGCGGACTACCGCCGCGAGGCTTTTCCCTGGTACGCCTCCCGCGCCGCCTGCAGCTCGTCGGCCTTGGTGCCGAGCAGCGTGACGCGCTCATTGAACTTCGTGCTCTTCATCAACACGACGGCCTGCTCGGGCGAGAAGGGCATCTCCTTCACGTTGTCGGCCTCGAAGTCGGCGCGGACCTTCTCGACGCCCGCCGCGGACAGCGAGTAGATGCCGGTGTCGCGCAGCTGCTCGGGCGTCAGGCCCGTCCAACCCTTCACGACGCGCCGGACGAAGAGCCGGTTGAGCTTCGCGACGTCGACGTCGTCACCGCCCCGCCTGCACACCGACCGCATCTTCGAGAGCTCCTCGGAGTTGATGGGGTCTACGTAGATGACGAAGCTGTCGTCGAGCGTTGGCTCGAAGTACACGGGGACGCCGGGAAAGGGATTGCCGGTCTCGGACTGCTCGTTCTCGTAGTCGTAAGTCTTCACGGATGCTGCTCCTTTCATCCGAACTCGCCGACCCGACGAGAGGCGCGAACGTGGCGAACGGGCGTTCTCACGTCCTGGCCGAGGGAGCGCTCGGAGCCCCCCGTCGGGTCGACGATAGGTGTCTGGTTATGCGAAGGCGCGCCCCGTCTCGTCCTCGAGGGCCGAGCTCGCGTAGACGCGCAGGGTCAGTTGGTAGGTACGCTCCTCATCCCCGCTGATCTGCGGGTTTGCCACCTTGAAGGTCTTCAGGTTCCAGGCGCTGCAGTAGCCCCTCGTCTTGCCGCACTGGATGACGGCGAACTGCTGCACGTCGTTGGCGGCTGCGTAGAAGAGCCGGGGCACCTCGCCGTAGAAGTAGCCGGAGACGGTCACCTCGACGGTGCGCGTGGACCCGGCGATGAAGCCGCTCGGGAGGTCGTCGTTCCGCTTCTCTTCCTCGAGCCACTTCACGTTGTTGTTGAGGTTGAACTCCATCTGCGTGATGCCGAGGCGGTAGCCGTTCCAGTTGAGCCAGCCCGCGTAGCCGTGGATGGGTCGGCCGGTTTCCGCGCCAGCCGAGATGGTCGGCGTCCACGGAACGACGCGGACCTCGTGCGTGGGGATGGTCTCGCCGACGGTGAACCCGAGGAGGGTGTGCGCGCTGTTCGAAGCGCTCGCGCGGAACTGGATCGAGGACTGGCTGCCCCAGAACGGCGACGAGGCCTTGATCCCGGTGGTGGCATCGGTGAAGACGCCGGTGCCATCGGCCTTGCCCCAGAACACGTCGACGCCGCCGACGACGTTGAAGCCGTACTTCGGGTCCTTGAACAGCTGCTTGTTCAGATTCGCCGACGCGACCGCGCGGGTCAGGCCGGCGCCGTGCGCACCGCCGTCGTCCACGTCGAGCGTCGTCCAGCCCTGGTAATCAATGTTGACGTCCAGGTTGTAGGCCGTGGTCGTGTCGTACGGGCCGGCCGCGGAGCTGGTGACGTCGGCCATCAGCTGGTTCGAGCCGCCGGTGACCGAGACCGGTGATGAGCCGCGGGTGAACGTCACCACGTTCGTGGTGTAGTTGATCGCGGTGATGAGCGCGGCCGTCTCGGTGGTGTCGGCTCCGCTCGAGAGCAGCGTCGCGACGATGTTCACCCAGTCCCCCACCTCGAAGACGGTGGCGTCGCCGACCGTGAGAGTCGTCGACGAGGTCAGGAAGGTGTCGTTGCCGGCGCCGTCGCCGCGGACCTGATCGGTGCCGCAGGTCACCTTCTGCCGGAAGCCGATCTGGAAGGTGTTCTTGAGCGGGTCGGTGCCAGTGATCGTCTCGGTGATGCCCTCGACCGCCGAACCCACGAGCTGGTGGGAGAGGTACCCGTCCTTCATCAGCAGGGAGCGGGTGGAGGTGTACTCGTAGCCGAGCTTGTAGGTGACCGCCCCCTGCACCTGGTCAGCGGTGCCGGTGACGACCGGCGGGACACGCCACCCGGGGGCGACGGTGATCGTGTTCGAGCCGTCGAGCGTCGCGATGAAGCGGATCTCCGCCTCGTTCTCGGCCGTCGACGTGTTGTTGCTCTTGTAGGTGATGGCGTCGCCGGCCACGAGGTTGGTGTACATGCCGGCCGGGACGGTGATCGAGGTCGCCGCCCGGGTGGCCGCGGTGACCGCGCTGATGTTGCGCAGCGTGCCGGAGTCGACCACGCGCTCCGCCCCGAAGACACCCTTGTAGAGGATGGCCATCTGCGGCTTCGAGCCGACGGTGCCGGACGGGCGAACGTAGCCCTCGACGTCGACCGAGCCGTGGTTGCGGCGGCCCTTGATCGGCTCACGCTTCGACCGGCTGCCCGAGCGACGCTGCTCGTCGTCGTGGTAGACCGTCTCGATGTTGGGAGAGAGCTCGGAAGTGACGAGGATGAGGTCCGTCGTGCTCCAGGAGCTCGCCTCGGGGAACTCGTTCTTGACCGTCTCGTCGTGAGCCCAGATCGCGATCTCGGTCCCGAGCGAGAAGTTCTTGCTTCGAAAGTCGAGGTACTTCGTGGCTGCCATCGTCGCCTCGCCCTGCCCGTCCGCTAGACGCGGTACCCAGCCACCGCCGTCACGCCCGCTCCGGCGTACGGCGACGGAACCTGCAACAGACCGAAATCGGTGAACTCGAAGCGGTAACCGAGCCGCGCCCAGGAGTCGTTGGCGTTGACGAGCTTCATCGCCTCGCCCAGCCGGTAGAGCAGGTCGTTCAAAGTGACGCAGAGCGACACGTACGAGCGCCGGTCATAGACCCACGCGCGCACGGTCACGCGGCTCTTCACGTTGAGCCGCTCGCTCTGCCTTTCCTCGCGCACCGCCGTGCCGTCGCCCTCGATGCAGACGACCAACGCCCGGCCGGGCCGGGGCCACTTGTCGCGGTCGAAGTGCCGACCGAAGTCCTCGACGTTGAAGGAGGTCCGCTCGACGATGGCCGTGGCCGCCAGCCCGGTTGTGATGACCGTCACCAGATCGCCGTGCGCCGCGTTGCGCGCGTTCGCGACGGGGACCAGGTAGGTCCCGTCGAGCACGTCGCTCGTGAGGACCTCGATCGTGATGACCCGCTCGAAGAGGCCGTCCCCGCGCTCTCCGAGCTCGGAGGTGCGGACGGCGATCTCCTGCACGTCCCGCCCGTCGACAGCGATCGCCGCCTTCTGGGCATGGAAGAGGAGCAGGATTCGCTGGCTGAGCCCTTCGATCCAGGCCGGGTCGCGGCCCATGGCGACGAGGATCCACTCCGTCCGGACGAGCGTGCCGAGCTCCGGCGTGTCGATCGGGTCGCCATGGACGATGACGACGCGCGAGTCCGCGTCCGTGGCGAAGAGCTCGGCCACCGGCGCGTCCGAGAGGCGCTTGAAGTAGTAGAGGCCGGGCTCGGAGGCGGAGATGTAGCGCATCCACTCGCGCGCGCCGCCGCGCACCGTGACGCCGGCGCTCGGCGCCACCGGAAGCGTCGTGGAGGCCGTCAGCTCCAGGTCATCACCGGAGACCACGCGGACCTGGGCGCAGGCGAGGCTGTTCTCCGCTTCGAGGCCGGCGCCGGTGATGTTGAAGACGTCGCGAGCCGACCAGGCCGCGCCCTGGCCCGTCCCCAGCTTGAGCGTCGACGTCGTCGACCCGGCGACCAGGGTCGCGACCCTGGTGTCGGCGAGGAGCCGCGCCTGCAATGCCGCGCGCACGTCCCTCATGCGGCGAGCTCCCGCACGGCGTTTGCCATGCCCTTCTGGAAGTTCTGCTCGAGGTGGACGCGAGCGAAGGAGAGCACGTTGTCCACCTGGAGCCGCGGCTCGAGGTGGCGGGCGTACTCCATGCCGACGGGCAGCAGGATCGTGTAGCCGGCCGCGCGCTTCTTCACGAGCTCGGCGACGTTCACGGCATCGCCGCTCGCGGGCAGCGACGACAGCCGCTGACGAGAGGCCGAGATCCGGCGGTTGACGCCGACCGAGTGCTGCAGGTTCCCGGTCTGGATCGGGAAGCCCTCGAGCCCGCGCCAGTAGGTGAGCGTCTGCCGTGTCGCGATCGCCAGCGCCGCGTAGATGTTGCGGTCGATGACGATCTGGCGCTCGCGCGCGTGAAAGACGTACTGCGCCCAAGAACGGATGGCGCTCATTCAGCGGATCCCCGGCTGGTCGAGGTGGTCGACGAACAGCGCCTGGCGGTACCGGAGCAGCCCGCGTACGTCGACCTGATCGACGAACAGCTCGACCCGCTGGCCACCCGGATAGGGCCAGGTGGCGGTCACGCGATCGAGGCGAGCGAAAGGCGTCGTCAGGTCCGCCGTGCGGAACTTGAAGGCGAGACTCGCCGAGGTCCCCGGTCGCGCGCGCCGAACCTCCTCGGTCACGAGCTCGAGCTCGCCGACCACAGGAGCGTTCACGGGGAGCACAGCGCCGGTTCCCGGGGCGGCGCGCTCGAGGCCGTCCCGGCGGACGGTCGCCGGCCGGTTGAAGATCACCGTCTGCGTCCGTTCGGGAATCGGGGTGAACCTCACGCGCAACTCCTTGCAATGCTCGGCGCGGCGGGCAAAGCCGGAGCCGCGTAGGGTATGAGCGGGCGAGGAGGATTCCCCGCCAGCCGGATGCCCGCCGCACCGAACGTCTTCACAGGCTTCCCCGCCAGGCGCCTCGGCCCATCGGGGCCGCGCCCGCCTTGAGGAGGTCGACCGCGCTCTCGCGCGTGATCGTGACGTCGCCGTCGGTCACGCTCTGCGGCTCGCTGCCGTCCGTTGCCTTCAGGAAGCGCAGCCGCGTCTCGGCCGTCGAGAGGTCGTAGAGGCTGAGGCGCTTCGGCGCCCCGAACACGTCAAGCTCGCCGCCAGTGAGCATCAGGTCGGCGGAGAGGCGCCCGTAGGCGGTGCGGTCCCGGCGCTCCTGCACGGAGGCCGGCGGCCACGGGCAGTCGATGATCTCGCCCTCGGCGCGCATCGCCAGCTGGACCGACCAGCCCTTGCCGAGCGCGCGCACGGCGTCGATCAGGTCGACCACCTTGTCGTAGTCGATGCCGGTCGAGAGCGGGAACGTGTCGGCCTCGAAGACCTCGTAGACGCTGGTCGCGTCCGGTGGTGTCGTCCACGCGGCGACCGTCGCGACGCGGCTCGCGCCTGCGTAGCCGGTGATGGTGCGGCTCTGGCCCGAGCCCGCGCCGGCGGTGATGCGCACGAGGTAGCCCTCGTAGGCGTGGTCGACCGTCGAGGCACCGATCGCGAGCGTGATGGAGGATGCGCCGCCGGCCTGCGCCGCGCCGCCCTCGAGGATGCGCCGGAGCACGAGCTCGACGGCGGTGGTGCCCACCCGCACCTCGAGGGTCGCGCCCTCGAGGTCGTGCTCGACGTCCTGGAGCTCGACCGTCGTGTCCTCGGGCAGCTCGATAGAGAGGAAGTCGGTCGTGGCGGTCTCGCGCAGCACGGAGAGGATCTCGTTGTCGCTCCAGCGAGGCGCGGCGACGTTGCGATCGCCGATGTCCCGACGGACGCGCGACACCGCATCTCCCTTCTCCGGCGTGTAGAGGTCCGCTTTCCAGCACAGTGGGATCCGAAGCTTGGAATTCACGTGACTTGAAGTCGCGGC
>JADMIO011701086.1_pt1 | contig 68621 bp, 48 predicted proteins | sample 8958161 | NCBI WGS metagenome assembly JADMIO01 (sample SAMN16585339, study PRJNA669376) | soil metagenome | isolation source: Crop rotation soil | place: USA: Cullars Rotation, Alabama | collected 2011 | reverse complement strand
TATGGTGAAAGTTGGAACCTCTTACGTGCCGATCAGATTAAAACGAAAGGCCCAGTCTTTCGACTGAGCCTTTCGTTTTATTTGACCATGTTGGTATGATTTAAATTAATACGACTCACTATAGGGTCAGTGCGGCCGCGACTTCAAGTCACGTGAATTCCAAGCTTCGGATCCCACTGTGCTGGAAAGCTGTCGCAACCATTGTGAAGGGAGAGAAGCCGAAGGGCGCGCCCGTTTCCGTCCAGCGAACTGATGAAGCGCTGACTATCAGCGTCTCGCCGCAACAGGTCGGCATGCTCACGCGCGTTGATCTGATTTTGCGCATTCCCGAACGCTCGCGGGCAAAAATCGTCGCCAGCGTCGGCGAAATCAGGATACAGGGGGTGCCGGCGGAACTCTCGGCGCAAAATGTGACGGGCAATATTCGCACGGATTTTTACGTTCCGGCGGATGCGGACATCCAGGCGGACGCTCCCGGGGGCAAAGTTGTTTATGACCTGACCGCCATCAGGGAACAGGCGAACATCCCGCCGAATAACAGGCATACTTTTCATCTGGGCATGGGGACGGGCAGTAAACCTGTGCGCCTGCGCTCGGAACGCGGGCAAATAATCCTGACGGCGCGGCCCGGAGCCAGCAATGATGCCGCGTCTGCTGAAAAGCCGACGCCGGCGCCCACGCTCATCGGCGCAGAGAATAGTAAAAATGGGGCTGGCACGCCTTCCACTCCTCTAACGTCGCCGGAAGAGGTGGGCGACGACGATGTCGTGCGCGTTGACACCGAACTCGTCACGCTCAACGTCAGCGTCATTGATCGCGGAACGAATCGCGGCCTCCAGGGACTCAAAGAAAGTGACTTTAAGCTCTTTGAAGACGGCAAGCCGCAGGAGCTGGCTCATTTTGAATCCGCGAACGCCCCCTTTAATCTGGTCCTGCTCATAGATCTTTCGACCTCGACGCAGGAGAAGATCGGTCTTGTCCGCGAAGCGGCGCTCCGTTTTGTCAACGCCGCGCGCCCGGCAGACCGCATCGGGATCATCACTTTCGCCAATGTGGCCCTGGTCGCTTCGCCTCTGACGAATGACCGCGCTCTCCTCAAAGAGCGCATCAATGCCATCGAACAGCCGAGGGGGAGCACGAAGCTCTATGATGCGCTCGATTTCGCCATGAATCAGGTCCTGAAGGATTCAAAGGACTCGCGCCGCAACGCCATTGTCCTGATGAGCGATGGGCTGGACAGCATGCTCCCGAATGTAGACGGCGAGGGCTCCACGCTCGATTACAACGAGCTGCTCTCGCGCGTGCGCGAGTTTGACGGCGTGCTCTATACGCTCTGGCTCGACACGACTTACGAGCCACTCAGCACTCTTGACATACAGGAAGAAACGTTCGATCTTGCTTATGACCGCATGAAAGAGCTGGCCGAAGCCGGCGGCGGCATCTTTTACGAAGTGGAAAAGCTGGAAGACCTGGCGGACGCTTACGAGCGCGTCGTCGCGGACCTCGGCACCGTTTACAGCCTCTCATACCGCCCGACAAACAGGGAGCGCAACGGAAAATGGCGCGCCATTCGCGTCGCCGTCGCGCAACCCAACGCCGTCGCGCGGGGCAAACGCGGCTACTATGCGAACTAATGCAAAATTAAAATTTAAAAATGCAAAGGTGAAGAAAAGGAATGTGCTCTTTGTCTTCACTTTTGCATTTTGCATTTTGCATTTTGCATTGCCTGCGTCTGCGCAGGACGCTCCGCCCCCGTTGCCTCCGGGCGCTCGGCAGCGGGATGACGGGATCGAGACGATTCGCGTCGACACGGAACTGGTTGATTTGAACGTCAGCGTTTTCAATCGCGATCCCAGGAGTCCTGTGGGCGAGTTAGGGCAGAAAGATTTCGCGGTGCTGGAAAATGGCGCGCCCGAAGAGATAAGTTTCTTCGCCTCGGCGGAAGCGCCTTTCGACCTCGTGCTCCTTTTAGACCTTTCGGGCTCGACCGTGGACAAGCTCAATCTTATTCGCAAGTCCGCGATCCGTTTCGTCGAGGCCGCGCGCCCGACCGATAGAATCGGCATCATCACGTTCACAGACCTGCCTTTCGTCGTCTCGCCGCCCACGACCGACCGGAAAGAACTCGTCGAGCGCATCAAGAAGATAGAGAAGCCTCGCGGCGGGACAAATTTCTGGGACGCCATGCGCTTCGTCCTGAAAACCCTCTACGAAACGCGCGACGCGCTTCGTCGTCAGGCCGTCATAGTCATGTCGGACGGCGTGGACAACGCGCTGCCGGACGTGCCCGGCCCCGGCTCCGACACCACCTTCGAGCAGTTGATTGAGATGGTCAAGCTGTCCGACGCCATTGTCATTCCCATCTACCTGGACACGGAGCGCGAGATGCTGAAGAAGCACCTCGCGTCCGGGTATTCTTACGAGATAGCGCGCAAACAACTCTCGGATCTGGCGAACGAGAGCGGCAGTATTCTCTATCACGCGCGCAAGCTGGAAGATTTGAAAGGCGTTTATGAACAGGTGATACGCGATCTCGGCACTGTCTACAGCATCGGCTATCACCCGACCAACAAACAGCGCGACGGCTCCTGGCGGACGGTTTCCGTGCAACTGGTCAATCGTCCGGAACTGGCGGCGCGCACACGGCGCGGCTACTACGCGAAGTAAAAACCTGCCAGGCCATATTGTGCTCGATCTTTCCCCATGACTGACATGAAAAATAATTCAGAGCTAAAAAGGAACGGCGCGGTCGTCGTGCGCTCTCTGCTTTTCATTATGAGCTTTTTGCTCCTCTCTACCTGTACCAGACAGCAGGTCGAGACCTATCAGAAAGCGCCGAATACGGCGGATGAGGCGGCGGCCATCCGCGCGCTCCAGAACATTTTCCGCGCAGAGACTCAATACATGACCATTCATTCGGGCAGCTACGGAACGTTCGACGAGCTGGTGAAGGACAGCTCTCTCGATCAACGCTTCGCCGGGACTGCTCCGGTTCTGGCGGGCTACGTCTTTACCATCAGGATCGCGCCGGACGGGAGCGGTCAGGGCACGGCCTACACGGTCAACGCCGATCCCAAAGAGACGGCGGCGCCAGGCGCAAGGCATCTCTACATGGATTCGGGCAGCAACGTCATCCGCGCCAATGCGCAGCAGAAGGCTTCCACAAGCGACCCGCCTGTTCAATAGAGCGTTCAGTTAGCCCGGACTTAATTGCATTTACTTAGCGCCTTATCTTTTCTCTTTGCGCCTTGGCGAGAAATGTTTCACGCCAAGGCGCAAAGAGAAGACGGAAGGACGCAAAGGTTATATTTCAACTCAGGCATTATCAGAAAAGAGAAACAAGAATTGTCTCGCATTCGTTCTGCTGCTCAGGGGGATTCTGCTCAATGAGACAATTACTCTGGCTGCTAGGCACCATCGTCTGCCTGGCTATTCCGACCGCGTGCGGGATGTCGCAATCCGCTCCGCTTGATCCCGCGACTACAAATGACTTAACCCCGGTCACTATTCCTTTTGACCTGATAGATAACCGCATCGTCATTGATGTCAGGCTCGAAGGGAAGGGGCCGTATCGCTTCATCTTCGATAGCGGCGCCGTCTCGGTCGTTTCCATGGAACTGGCCCGCGACATCGGGTTGAAGGTCGAAGGTCAGACCAGGGGCGGCGGCGTGGGCGAGAGCCTGGTCGAGCGCGGGCAAACGAAAATCTCAGACACGGAAGTCGCGGGCATTCATCTTAAAGATACAGAGTTCGGCGTGCTTTCCTTCAGCGACAATAAATATGTCTTCGGCGCGAACAGGATCGACGGCATCATCGGCTATCCGTTCTTCAAACGCTTCGTCGTCCAGATTGATTACGAGCGACGCCGGTTGGCATTCATCGAGCCGGCACAGTTTGCGTACAAAGGGCGAGGCACGGCTGTGCCGATAGACTTTGATTATCACCTTCCGCTCATCAGGGGCGAGCTGGACGGGGTTCCGGGGATTTTCGTGATTGACACAGGCGCGCGCTCCGCGCTCCTGCTCTACGGGCCTTTCGTCGAGCAGAATAAGTTGAGAGAAAAATACAAGGCTTCAATCGAAGGCGTGACGGGCTGGGGAATCGGCGGGCCGGTGCGTTCTCAGATTGCGCGCGTCAGCACTTTGAAACTCGGCGCGGTCGAAGTTAAGAATCTGGTGGCGCGTTTCTCCCTGCAAAGAAGCGGCGCGCTGACCAGTGCCGACCGCGCGGCGCTGGTTGGCCCGGACGTTCTCAAACAGTTTACGACCTTCTTCGATTACAGCCGCCGGCAGATAATATTCGAGAAGAACGGCAGCTACGGAAAGCCGGATTCTTATGACCGCGCCGGGATGTGGTTCGGACTGGAGGGCGACCACTTTGAGGTGATCGACGTGATGGCCGGCGGCCCGGCGGCGGAAGCAGGCATCAAGGTTGGCGACCGCATTCTGATGGTTGACGGCCAGACCGCATCAACCCTGGATCTGCCGACCGTCAGGCTCAGATTTAAGAACGACTCGCCGAAAAAGCGTGTGCGCCTGATGGTCGAGCACTCAGGCTCCCGGCGTGAAGTTTTTCTCACGCTCCGAGACCTTGTTTGATTAAGCGAAACCTTGACTGTCCCGTCTTCACATGAACGCCCGCTCGACCCGTCGGTGCTCGCGGCCATCGGGCGGCTTGATCTGATTGCGCGCACTGTGGTCGAAGGTTTTTTGATTGGCCTTCATAAAAGTCCGTATCACGGGCTGTCGCAGGAGTTTGCGGAGCACCGCCCGTATATTGCCGGCGACGAGTTGCGGCGCATTGACTGGCGCGTCTATGCGCGAACCGATAGGCTCTACGTCAAAGAATCGGAAGAAGAGACGAATGCGCCCGTGCGCCTGCTGCTGGATGTGAGCGCCTCGCTCAACTTCGCGCCGCGGGACATCAGCAAGCTGGATTACGCGCGTTACCTCGCGGCCTCGCTCGCCTATCTTTCCACGCGGCAGGGCGACCGCGTCGGGTTGGCCTGCTTCAGCGACGAAATTCAATCATCAACGCCGGCGCGCGGCGGAGAGCGCCATTTGCAGACACTCCTCGTCGCCCTCCAGCGAATCGAAGCGCGCGGTCGCACCCGGATCGGAGAGAATCTCCTGCGCCAGGCTTCGCAGTGGAAGCGGCGCGGCCTTGCTATTCTCATCTCAGATCTTTATGACGACAGGGAAGAGATTACGGAAGCGGTAATGCGTGTCCGCCGCGTCGGCCACGACGTAATAGTCTTTCACCTCATGGATCGCGCCGAGCGCCTGTTGGAAAAACGTGGGACATACGAGTTTCGCGACCTTGAGACAGGCGAGACGTTGCTGGCCGATGCCGACCGCATCCGCCGAGAGTACGTCGAGGGCGTCGAAGGAGCACGCGCCTTCTTCCATCACGAGTTCGAGCGCATGGGCGCGGATTATGTCGAGCTTGATCCTTCAGAGCCGCTTGATAAAGCCCTTGCGATCTATTTGCGCCGCAGAAAAGCAGGAAAAGGTAAATAGAAGTAGATGATGGTCTGAGCATGACGTTGAGAGCCGTCTAGCTGCTGCCTCGTCTGATACTGCTCTCAGAGGATGATCTTCAGGTCCTGTCTGTTTGCTCCATTAAAACCAGTAGACGCTCGTGCGCCTCAATGCGTTTTGCTAACTCGCGCGACTTTTCCGGGTTTGATTCACTAAAGAACTCCAGCTTGCGCTGGCATCTATCGATCTCTTTACCTATCTCTATTCTTAACCTGGACATGGTTGAAAGATATTTCCGGCTGACGTCACTATATTGTTCCGATAATAGAGAATAACGCTCTGCCAGCCAGGCGCATTTATTTTTCAGCTCGGAGATTGTGTAATCAGAAGAAGCCTCGCCGATACTTTGACACGTAATGACAAACTCTGGCCCGATATCAGGAACTAAAGCTATCTGTCCCTCAGAGATGAAATATTCGATGTCCTCTCCCAATGATTCATTGAGCTTTTCAAAATCTGCCCTGGGATTCCGGCATCCTTTGAGGACTAGCTCGGCAACGAGATCATCCCGGCCCTCACCCCCCCGGAAAGCATCCTTGTCAATTCGCAGGATGATTTCATCTTCGTCTATTCTGACGTCAAGAATTATTCCGGCATCGTCGTCAGGGTATGAAGGCATTGTTTGCTCCTACTGTTCTCGTTGCCCAACGCTTGAATTGAATGGCGCGCATGGGCCGCAATCAACACGAAAGCCTGGCATGACAAGCTTGCTAATTGCGCGCCCATCCAACTGCACGTCCGATTGAGCGGCTTGTTATGCCGCGCCACGAGCATGATGTTAAGATTTTTTTTTACAAATGCCTCTACATAGGATATCCGATTGTAATATTATCAGGCTGCGCCTAACCAATCATCGTGGCAAATTGGATTCTATTTATTAGAGATGATTTATCTCTATGACGTTTCTTGCTCCACTTGCTCTCCTTGGCCTTTTCTCGGTTGCATTGCCGGTAGCAATTCACCTGCTGGCACGGCGGCGCGGGCGGCGATTGGATTTCCCCTCGCTTGAGTTCCTGCGCGAGACGCCGAGCTTTAAGTTGCGCCCGCGCCGCCTACGCCAGCCGCTGTTGCTCGCTTTGCGCGCCGCCGCGATTATCCTGTTTGTCCTGGGATTGGCGCGCCCGCTCCTGACTCTGCACACGCAAACGCGCAGCACGATCCATTTCATACTCATTGATGCCTCGCTCAGCATGAAGGCGAGCGGGCGGGAAGCGGCCGCAAAGGAGCAGGCGCGCACGCTTATCAACAAGCTCGGAAGCGGCGAGCGAGCGTGCCTTATCAGTTTCTCGTCCAGGGCAAAGGTGCTGGCTGACGCTAGCGCAGATAAAACTCGCCTGCTCGAAGCGATTGAGGGGTACAAGCCGGAAGGCGGCATGGCCGATTACAGTGCAACCTTTGCTGAAATATCGAGGCAGCTTCAACACGAGCCACAGGCGGATGCCGAAGCAGACATCATCTCGGATTTTCAAGAGGCGGGATTTAATGGACAAAAAGAGCTTGCCGTAAAAAGTGCTGCGTCACGAATAGTGACTTATCCGGTCGGCTCTGAAATTGAGCGCAACGCTTTTCTGATTGACGAGGGCGTGAGAAAGACGGCGCGAGGCGTCGAGTTGTCTGCCACGGAGATCATCTCTGAAGCGGACGGGCGAAAGGGCACGCGTAATACCTGGGCGATTGATGCCAGCGAGGGCGAGCGTTCCGGCATAGAGTGGCGCACTGAAGATAACGGCCAGATTACGGGCCGCCTGAGGGCGCTTGAGCCGGATGATTTCGACGCGGATGATGAACGCTTCTTCGCTTTCCGGCCGCCGCGTGACGTGCGGACTCTCCTGATCGAGGACGGCGGCGAAGCTGCTCTCTTTATTCGCGCCGCGCTTGCTACGGCTGGTGAGGGCGATGAGAAGGTCATGCTTGACAGGCGGAGAGAGTTGCCTGGCAGCGCAGCGGAACTGGCTTCGTATTCGCTCATCGTCGTCACACTTCATGGTGCGCCGCGTGAGAATCAACTGAAGGCGCTTGAGGAATATGCGCGCGCCGGCGGAACTGTCTGGATGTTCCTCGCGCGCGATCTCGACACGCAATCGTTGAGCACATTCGCAGGCAGGGAAGAGAGCGGGTTGCCTTTCAGGAGCATTGCGCGAATAAGCGGAAAGACTTTGAGCTTTGGCGCGGCGGATCTGGACGCGCCGGTCTTTCGTGGCTTCGATAAAAGCACATTCAATGCTCTGCGCGCCGTCCGCATCAGCGAAGGATATGCGCTGGAGGCGCGAGATTCGGCCGAGACGCTGGTGCGATGGAGTGATGGAAGCCCTGCCTTCGTCTCGGAGCGAACCGGCGCAGGCAATATTGCGGTGCTGGCCACTTCGCCCGAGCGGGCTTCGAGTGAGCTTGGAGCATCGCCTGCCTTCCCCGCGCTCGCTTCGTCAATCCTGCGCGCGAGCGTTTCTCTCCCCGAGCCACTCTCATTAACAGTCGGCGAGCCGCTTCGCCTGGGCGTTGCGCCAGATGTGAGCGTGAAGATTACCGGCACGGAAGGCCGCGTGATGGAAACAAGAGCGGGCGAGCTTTTCGCGCATCCGCTCGTTTACATCGCTGAACCGGGAATCTACAGGCTTGAAGTCACAGGCGAACAGGCAAAGCTCATCGCTTTCAATTCGCCTGTCAAAGAATCGGAACGCGCGCTCGTGGCGGAGAATGATTTGCATCGACGCTTTTCTGTTGAAGGAAAAGACCGCGTGGTGAATGAGAGCAACTGGCGCGAGGCCGCGGAGCAGAGCGGCTCTCTCTGGAGATATTTTCTCACGGCCGCCTTTCTACTGCTGATTGGCGAGCTGTTCTTATCAACGCGCCGGCAAAGAGTAATCGAGACGATTGAATAATTGAGCGCAACATCGCCTGCCATCAATATCGAAGTTGACCGCGCGCAACCGGACGTGCGCGCCGCTCTCTTTCGTCTCTATTTTCGGCGCAGACTTCTTCAGGCAACGGCGAAAGGCGCGACCGTTGTAGCGTGCGCTCTGGCCGCGCTTTTCCTAATAGCCATTGTGGATTATAAGTGGCACTTGACGCGCTCCACTCGCATCGCCCTCTTCTCTCTGATTCTAATCTCAGCCTTATCACTCTTAACGCAAACTGTCCGGCTTCTGCTCAAACGACGCACCCTCGTCGATGCCGCGCGCGAGATAGAGAGGGCCGCCGGAAGCAAAGGAAACGCGCTCGTGACGCTGGCTGAAGCTTTGGCGGACGAAAGTCGCCAGGACACACAGCCGTACATGCTCACGCGATTGGAGAGGCAGGCTCGCTCTGAGCTGGCGAGCATGGATGAGAGAGTCGTTGCGCCCCGCGAAGGAGCCATGCGCGGCGCGGGGGCGCTGGCTGTCGTTTTTCCTCTCATACTCACGTTGTGGCTCGTTGCTCCGATGGCGTTCGCACGCGAAATCAGGCGCGTGTTGTTACTTGCCTCTGACGATTTTTCAACGCGACAAACTGTTTCAGATGGCTCGGCGAATCTGAGCGACGTGAACGCGCCGGTTTCTCTTAAAGAGATGGTCGTGCGCGTCGTGCCGCCCTCTTATTCGGGCCTGGATATTGAGGAGATAACCGGCGACGCGCCCGTCCGCGCTCTTGCCGGCTCACAGGTTGAAGTGAGGCTGAACACGAGCGGGGCGGTTGCGGGCGCGTCGCTCAGCTTTAACGGCTCTGCGAATTCCATGCGTGTGCTCGGTGAGGGAAGATTCGGCGGAACGTTTACGCCGAGCGCGAGCGGCGCGTTTGAAGCCCGGCTCATTGCCGATGAGAATAATGCGCCCCCGGCGGTCGTGCGCGCCGTGGAGGTCTACGCGGACGTTGCGCCGGAGGCGCGAATCATCGAGCCCGCGAGCGATCAGCTATTGCGCGCCGTGCCGAACGCCCCGGTCGTCGTGCGTTGGACGGCGGGCGATGATCTGGGGCTGGCGGGCGTCGCGCTCAAGTACATCAAGAGCCGCGGCGAAGGCGATTCGGCCAGGTTCACAAACGGCGAAGTCAACGCGGGCGGCGTCGAACAGCGGGGCGCGCGCGAATGGAAGGGGACGGCAACGCTCGACCTGCGACATCTGGACATGCAGCCGGGCGACACGCTCGTCTTCTGGGTGGAGGCGCGCGACCGCAAGCCCGCCGCGAATAATGTCGGGCGCTCGGCGAGCCTGGCGATTGCCGTCGCCGCGCCTGAGCTGGCGAAATTAAATCTGAGCGACCTGATGCCGAACGAGATCGGGCGCTTCCTCCTGAGCGAGCGCCAGATCATCATTCACACGGAGAAGCTACACGCCGAGCGCGCGCGTCTGGCGCCCGCCGAGCTGAAAACGCGCGCGGGTGGCATCGCCGCGGAACAGCGCGACTTCAAAAATTCTTTCAACGACTACATCAAGATTGAAGGCGAAGGCGAAGCGGAGGACGCGGGCACGAGCGGCACCGCGCCTACAGTAGAAGAGCGCGTGCGCGCGGCCGAGGACGAACGCACTGCGCCGCACTTTCACGGAATACCGGAACCCCCGTCGGGCGCGCCCACTTCTGTCAAAGAGATGACCTACGCCATCCGCGCCATGTGGGATGCGGAAGATGCCCTGACCAACGCAGATACGGCGCTGGCCCTCAAGTATGAGGGGGAAGCTCTGACGCATTTGAAGCGCGCGCAAACGGCTGTGCGCTACATCCCGCCCATCCTGCCGCAGAGCAAGCCGATTGATTTGAAGCGACGCTACGCGGGCGAGTTGGACGAGATCAAGACGCGACTGGAAAAGCTCGCGCGCCGCCAGGAGTCGAAAGAATCAGCGCCCATTCGCGCAGCGCTCGCGGACACTTATGCCGCGCTCAGCGATTTGCAGGAGACTCTAGGGGCTTCGGCGAACGTGCGTTCCGGCCCTGTCGGGCGGGCGCGCGAAAGAGTCGGGCGGGCGGCAGATAGTCTGGTAGCAGTGCAGGGTGGTGGAGCTCACGCGACGGCGATTGCAGAGTCGGCAGGACAATTGCGAGTTGTCGAATCGGAGCTTTCACGCCTTGATTTAGGCGGAAGCACGGACGAGTTTTCGACGCGTCTCAATAAGTCGCTCGCGCTGCTTACCCAGGCCGCGTCGAATCTCTTCGCCATAGCGGAAAGCCGCACGCGCGCGGGCAGTGGGGAGGCCAGTCCACTTTTACCCGCCGCCGACGCGCGAGCCGCGGAATATTTCCGTCGCCTGACCGGCGGAGGCCAGTGAGACGCGGAGACACGGAGACGCGGCGACGCGGCGATGATTAAAGAGACGTGGTGGGGATAATGGCTACCAGTTCAATGCTAATCAACTTACTACTTGTCTCCGCGTCTCCGCGTCTCCGCGTCTCCGTGTCTCCAATGGGTCGCGCGCTGTTGGTGGGTGTGCTGCTGGTTTCGGCTTACGCGCTTGTGCGCTACTGGCGCAGTCTCGGCGGGCGCTCGGGGAGATGTCGCTGGACGTTGATGGGTCTGCGCGCCATTGTGCTCCTGCTGATGTCGTTCGCGCTGTCGGGATTGGAAATCGAGTACGAAGCGGAGGCCGTGGCGCGTGTCCTGTTAAGCTCCTCGCGTTCGGGCTCGACGGAGGTTGAGAGCGTCAGGGGCGCTGTTCCGGATGATAAAGTCGCGTTACGGGTCATTTCAGCGTTGAAGGCCAAAGGTTTTGAGGTTGCGAGTGAGGGAGATCAGGCCGTCGAGCATTCGAGCGCCGATGAAAGATTTGTTGCCGCGGCCGTTTTAACTGACGGCGCTGTGGATTCAAGGGAGGCCAGGCGCGAAGTTGAGAGCATGAGCGAGCGCGCTGGCGGAGCGCCTGTTTACATCATCGCGGATTCCAGCCGAAGCGAAGGCGCGAGCGTTGCCCTTGAAAGCGTGGTGGTGACGGGCCGGGCGATGCGGGGCGTGCCGGTCCCGGTTCGTTGCGATATTCACGGGCGCGGAATGAAGGGGCGCGAATCGCTCGTTACGGTCTCGGATGATGCAAAGGTGCAGGCGTCCGCTCGCATCGCCTGGACAGGCGATGATGAGAGACAATCCGTCACGCTTACGCTCGTGCCGAAGGTCGCGGGCCGGGTTAATTACAGCGCGAAGGTCGAGGCGGCCGGCGGTGAAGAGGCAACGGTGCTCGCGCGCCCGTTCAGCCTCTACGTTGAGGAGCACAGGCTTCGCGTCCTCTTCTTCGAGAGCGCGCCGACCTGGGAGGCCAAGTTTATCCGGCGCGCGCTCGAACAGTCTGGCCTCTTCGAGGTTGATTACTTCGCGCAGGTCAGCCGCGCCTCGACCGTTGGGATCTCCGAAGAGGCTAGAGAGCAGAAAGAGCAAGGCGCCGGCGCCACACAGCAGGACGCGAGCAAGAGCCGCGCCGCAATGAATGACCCCGCGGCGAAGCTGCACGCGGCGCTTCAGAGCGCGGCACAGCTTAACCTCTATGATTGCGTGATAGTCGGCGCGACCGAGAACTCGCTGCTCTCTTCCTCTGAGACCGCGCGCCTCGCGGCGTGGGTCGAGGGGCGCGGAGGAGGTTTGATCATTCTGGGAGGCAACAGCTTCAACGGCTCAATCGCAGCGCCCGGCAGCAAGCTCTATCCACTGTTGCCTGTGGATGTCAGCGCACAGAGCTTTTCGACGCAGGCCGAGACAGTCTCGCAGGGGCATCCGCTTGAGGCGGAAAAGACGCGCGGGAATTTTGTCTTGACGCCGACCGAAGCCGGCGCAAGCGGCGCGCTCGAAGGCTATCTGAAGGCGGGCGAAGATTCCGGGATAAAACCCGCCACGCTCACAGGGCAGGGGCTTAAGCTGGGTGCGTTGCGTCCGGGCGCGAGTATTCTGGCCGTCGCGGGGCAGCCCGGCGGGACGGGCACGAGTGAGGGGGGCGCAATATTGATCGCCGGGCGGCGTTACGGTGAGGGGCGCACGCTTCTCTTCGCGCCAGCCGACTCGTGGCGCATGCGCGCGAACGCGGGCGGCGAAGAGGATCAGGCGGGCGGGCCTTTCGCCGCGCTGTGGCAGGGAGTAACGCTCTGGACAGGCGCGGGCGCACGCAATCCGGTCGAGATTTTTTTGAGCGACGATTCGCCACCGGAAGGAAGCGCTGTGATTGCTGAAATAAGAGCGCGCGACGCCGCCTCTTTCGCTCCGCAGAAGATCGAACGACTGAGCGCGCGTTTGCAGCCATTGACTGAAGCTACCGGCGACGCATCATCTGCATCCGCGCAGGAGGTGGCGGCGGCAGAGATAGCCTTCGCGCCCGATGCGTCAGATCCGGGCGTCTGGCGGGCGCATTTCCCTGCGCCGGCTCAGGGAAGGTACTCCCTGGAAGTTGACTACGCGGCGGGCGGAAAGAAGGGAAGCGTCGAGAAGTATTTTTCCGCCGTCGCGCCGCGGTCACAGGAAACAGGCACGGCCTTCGATACTCTGCGCCGCGCTGCGCGCGAAACGGGCGGCCGCCTGATAACTCCTGCCGAGGCGGATGCCCTGGCTGAACGACTGTCTTCGGCTTCATCAGGCAGGGAAACAGTCAACCGCAGATGGGAGATGCGGGCGTGGTGGCCGCTCGCTTTTATCATCCCTCTTCTCTTATCTGCTGAATGGTTTGCCCGCCGCTGGTGGAAGGTGGATTAAGGCAAAAGGCCAAAAGAAGGAAAAAGGTAAAAGGAAGGCGGGAAACCACATTTAATTAAACCTGAAGATTCGACGTAGCTGAACGTTTGATCAGCCCGCGAGAGCGGGCGGCAGCGTAAAGCCCCACGCGTCAGCGTGGGGTATGGATTAGAGAGTATGAAGCAAGCCTGCGGAGCGCGCCGACAGCGCTATGGTTGTCAGCACCTGTCGGCGCGCTCCGCGGGCTGGAAATAAATTTGATGCCTTGACCCCACGTTCCGGCCTGGCGGCCTCCACGTGGGGCTTTACGCTATTGCCCGCTCTCGCGGGCTAGAGGCATCTTCTACTTACATCGAATTGACGTTAATTAAAAGTGGTTTTCCGCCTTCCTTTTAGCTTTTGTCTTTTGCCTTCTCTGGTGCATCGAAAAGGCGGATTCACGCGTCTAAAGAGGGTTATGCATGTTCAAGGCAGGGGAATAATTCTCGGTTTTGCAATCATTTGCATTCTCTTAATAGTCAGTTCATGCAGGAATAATGGCGTCGCCCCGACCAGCGTGAGCCCGGCGACAGCCGTGCCCGTTATGAGGACTCTGCCGCCGCTGCCCGCGCGGCCGCTCTCGCCCAAATTGCAGGGGTTGCGCGCGCGCTCGATGCGGCAGGCGGCCGATTTGCGCGAGCTAGCATTTACGGGCGATATCGGGATGGCTGAGCTTTCCGGCTGGGAATACGGCACCCGCGCGAGCGAGATGACCGAAGTCCTGGGCGGTGATGAACTCCGGTCACTGAGCAAGCTGGCTGCCGCCGGCGGCGTCCTGCCGGAAGGCACGGACCTCGCATCCCTGGCCGCCAGCTTCACGGCGCTCTCGGCCGGCGCGACCTATTCGCCTCTGGATAAGCAGGTCTTAATTGTCGACAAGTTCAAGGACGATTCGCTCCTGACGCACGAGTTCACGCACGCTCTTCAGGACCAGCATTTCGATTTGATGAAGCTGCTGATCGTGCGCCCGTATAATTTCGACAGGACGGAAGCCATCTTCGCCGTCATCGAAGGCGACGCCATGAACGTGCAGCGTCGTCTGGAGCAGGGCGACGCTTACGGGCGGCTCAAGCTCGAAGATATTACGAAGCAGGAGGCGGACCGCTTCAGCGGCTATCGTCAGGATGTGGGGGATCTGTTCCCGCCGCTTCTGACGGAGACTTTTATCTTCCGCTACCGCGACGGCGCGCGGTTCGTTGAGTCCGTGCGGCGCTCTCGCGGCGAGCAGGGAGTCAATGAACTGTTCCAGCGCTCCCCCGTGTCGAGCGAGCAGATTCTGCATCCGGAAAAATATCAGCAGAACGAAACCCCGCGTGAAGTTCAGCTAAATGAAAACGCTTTCAATGTTGCCGGATGGAAGGGCGTCACTTCGACGCCGCTCGGCGAGATCGGCGTGCGCGGACTTTTAATGGCGGGCATTTCTGAGAAAGATGCCGTGCGCGCCGCGAGCGGGTGGGGCGGAGACCGCGCCTATCTCTTCGAGAAATCGGGTGCCGCGCCGCTTTTCGTCTGGAAGACTCTCTGGGATAAGCCCTCGGACGCCGAAGAGTTTTTCAATGCCTATAACTCGCTGCGGAGCCGCAGGAGCACAAAAGTCAGTGCGACCACGTCGGGCGATGTCGCGCAAACCAGCTGGCGCGAAAACGGGCGGATCACGATTGTTCGCCGCGCCGGCGATGGCGTCATCATCATCCGCGGCACAGAAGCGGATGCCAACGCGGCGCTTGAGTTAGCGCAAGGGTAAATTAATATAACGTCAGTTGGGATGATTCGTAGCCTCACCGCGAATAGAAAATAGCGCTTTTATTGTTATCAGCAACCTGGCACTCTCTTTTCATCAGATGTCGAGGTAAGAATCCGCTGGGCCTTGAGCCCCGATAGGGGCGGAATATCATTAGCCCAGTACGTTAGTACTGGGCTAATGATATTCCGCCCCTATCGGGGCTCAAGCCCAATCTGAACTGTTTCGTTAATAACAAGCTCCCGTTATATCAACGCGAGCCGGCCTTCTTCCCGGCTTTCAATCTAGCCTCCAGCCAGTCCCCGAGAACCTTCAACACATCGTCGCCGATGGCCGTTTTCTCAAGCGTCGAATACTCACTAAAAGCCCCGGTCTTCGCCGGAAGAAAAAGATGGTTGAGATTCGGGAAGAGTTGGATAGACACGTCCCTGTTGCCCGCGCCCTTCGCCGCCTGTTCGAGCATTCCGGCCTGCTCGGCCGTGACCTGGCGGTCGAGCGCGCCCTGCATAATCAGGATCGGCTGACGCACCTTGCGAATGGTCTGCAAAGGGTCGTAAGTCCAGAACTCTTTTACCCAGGGCAATCGCGCATCTGCCGGGTATTTCGAGAGGTCGCCGCCGGTCGTCACCGCGCGGATTATCTCCTGTTGCTGCGCGCGCTGCTGTTCCTTCGCCTCGGCCGTCATGTCCGGCTGGCGCTCAAGGACATCGTTCAGTTGATCCGTGCTGATTTGGGCGCCGGTCTTGGCCGTTCCGGCCATCAGCACGATGGCGGCGATCTGCGGGTCCGTCACGGCGATCATAGGTCCGATGATGCCGCCCTCGCTGTGGCCCACGAGCGCGATTCTTTTGGGATCTATCTCAGGGCGCGAGCGCAGGTAAGCTATTTCAGCGCGCGCGTCGTCGGCAAAGCCCGAGGTCGTGGCGTTCATGATCGTCTCACGCCCGCCTGATTGCCCCATGCCGCGGTCGTCAACGCGCAGCACAGCTATCCCGCGGCTCGCCAGAGCTTCGGCGATCTGGCGCATCGGCCTGTACTTCTCCAGTCCAGGGAACGGGATTGGCTCGTCGCGCGTCTGCAGGCCCGAGCCCGTGATGGTGAGGACAGCAGGGAAGGGGCGCGCGCCCGCTTTCGGCAGCAGCAATGTGCCCGCCAGCGTGTAGCCCTTAGCGTTGACCGTCACCTCTTCCGCGGTGAAGGGCGCATTCGGCGGCGCGCTGTAATCAATCTTTTCGTTATCCTGCTTACTTTGAGAAGTGTTCGCCTGCGCGTTTGCGCTGACAGTGGCTTTATTGCATTGCGCGGTAACGAATAGCCCCACGCCGAGCAGCACAGTTGAAAGCATAATTTTCTTCATTGTAGCCTCCGAAAAAAGAGTCGGGCATACCCGACTCCATTGCCAGGTTGGTTTCATCTACTGCCGCGTTTCAATTTATTACTCATCACTCATCACTTCTTTTCAACAATCACTTCTCCAGCGGCAGAATCAGCAGCAGTGGCACCGCGACCATAATCGCAATGTAGAGATAGACCCACCTGTTGCCCATGTTGAAGGTGTAGCCCCACCCGACCAGTTTCTCCACGAAGAGCGCCGGGTCTTCCCTGTTGAAGTAGATCAGCCCGCCCAGATACCAGTGCGCCGCATCCCTCTGCCTTTGCACATAGACACGCCCCACCTCCGCTTTCAGCCGGCGGTCAACCTTGTAGAAGCGATAGATGGCGACGGCGATTGCGACCACGATCACCGCCGCCGAAGCCCAGACCGCGACCGCAACGATGCTCGACAGGAAATTCAGATGCTCGATGGCGCTGAAGGCTATGTTGGACGTGATGCCGCCTACCAGGACGCACATGCAGAGGCGCATCCAGTCGAGAAACCGCACGGTCAGGCCGAGCATCTCTTCTTTCAGGCGCAGGTATTCCTCAGTATGTTCCGCGGGCAGCGTCATCTTCACGCCGAGCAGCCCGTGCTTGATGAAAAGCAGCAAGCCCTGCATGTAAACAAGCGTGGCCGCGAGCGAAAAGACTGCGAAGTAGCTCTTGCGCGTCCAGCCATCGGGCAGCCCGCGCCAGTTCCAGTGCGTCGGGATGCGTTCGGGCAACTGCGGATAGTAATAGACCAGGACCAGCACGGGCACGATGGTCAGAATGACAATGGCCACTTCCAGGGCCAGCTTCGTGTAGTCAGCCAGGTGTCTGGTCTTGAGCGACGAGGCAAAGCGCTGATGCTCTTCCACATACTCAAGCCTCTTGGCCTGCTTGTAGAAGATGGTGTAGAAGAGCATCACGCACGGCACGAGCAGCATGCGCGGCGCGACCGCCGCAAACTCCGTGCGCCCCTTATAGAAGGAGACGACGAGGCCAATGACCTCTATCTCCAGAAAGGTCATCACCAGCCAGAACCAGTAGCGATGCAGGATACGCCGCCCCTCGCCGCGATAGGCTTCCGGCTGGACACGAACGCCGAAGAAAGCGTCTTCGCCGCGTATGACGGGCATGAACATGAAGAACCCCAGCATGATCAGATCAATCGAGAATAAGAGAATGAAAGTGTTAGACATCTCTTCTAGCCTCCTACCTGTTTCCTTTCAATAGGCCGCGCAACTCGTCGCCGACGATGGTCATAATCTGCGCGCGCGGCAGCCCGGCCAGCACTAACTGCGTCAGGGCCGCGCGCAGAGGCTTGCGTAGCTCGTCGTCCGACTTATCCTGCGTCGTGCTCGACAAGACTACAGCGCCCGCCCCGTGCCTGACGCTGATTAATCCCTCGCGCTGCAACTCGCGGTAGGCCGTCGCTATCGTGTTCAAATTAACGCCGAGGTCGGCGGCCACCTGCCGGACGGGCGGCAGCGCCGCCCCCTCGCGCAGCTCGCCGCGCGCAATCAGCGCCTTGATCTCGTCCACCACCTGCTGGTAGATCGGGCGCCGGTCATTTTCATCAACTACGATATACATAACACCACCTTCACAAATTGTATGGTGTCACTATACACCATACAATTATACGTTGCAAGAGGTTTTTTGTTCAGGAAATATCTATGACAATAAAATGTCTGCATAGTGGCTATAGGGACTTCCCAAAAAGTCGGTCAAACACTCTATTTGCCAAAAATTGGCGAAGCCTGCCAAAAATCAAGGAGAGCTGAATTAATAGACCACTCCTTGAAGAACATCCTTTCAGACATTGGGAATTGCCAGGCGGTCTGCATTATCTGTTCTGGTATATCTTTTATCGTTATCGATTCAGACTTCTATTTAACGTGAATTCGACATTAGCATTGGCCTGGTTTTCAGCCCCGGAGGGGCGAAATATATCAGTAGCCCGGTGGCGCCCGTCCCAGGGTTAACATCCGTGGCAGATGGGTGAGCGCGCGTGAGGGGCGGCATAAGTTATGCCGCCCCTCACGCGCGCTCAGAGATTGTATTTGCCTCTTTCCCAGCACTACCGTGCTGGGCTACTGATATTCCGCCCCTGCCGGGGCTCAAGCAGCAACGTAGAATTAGGTTTGAAATTCAACTCATGGATAGTCTAAATCAGACAGCGGATGTTATCGACACAGCGCCAGAATGCACTCATGTGCAAGCCTCACTCGTAGCGCAGCGCCCGCATCGGATCAACCTTCGTCGCCCGCCGCGCCGGAATGTAACAGGCGAGGAGAGCAATCACAGTTAACAGACCTGAGACGCTCGCGAAAGTTAAGAGGTCCGTGGCGCTGACGCCGAAGAGTAAGCTGGCCAGCACGCGCGAGAGCGCCAGCGAGGCCACGAGTCCGAGGACGATTCCCGCCAGCGCCAGTTTGAAGCCCTGCCAGAGCACCATCTTGAGAACATCGCCGCGTTGCGCGCCGAGGGCCATCCGGATGCCGATCTCCTGAACGCGCTGCGAGACCGAATAAGAGATGACGCCGTAGAGGCCGATGGCTGCCATCAGTAAGGCCAGGGCCGCGAAACTCGTCATCAGAATAGTCTGGAAGCGGCGCTGCGAGGTCGAATCATCGAACACCTTCGTCATCGTCTTGATGGCATAGACCGGCGCATCCGGGCTGGCCTCGCGTACGGTGCGGCGCAGCGCGTCGCTCAGGGTCGCGGGGTCGCCCGTCGTCCGCAAGACCAGCGTCGTACTGTCGCCGAAGGACTTCTGCCCGCTGGAAAAATAGACTTCCGGGTCGGGCGGTAAATCCAGACCCCATTGTCGTGCGTCGCCGACGACGCCGATGATCTCGTGCGGATTGTCGTCCAGAACGAGCAAGCGTTTCCCGAGGGGGTCTTCGCCGGGAAAGAACCGGCGTGCCAGCGTCTCGTTGACCAGAATGTTCACTGGCGTTTCCAGATCGTCATGCTCTGTGAAGGGCCGTCCCTTGAGTAAAGGAATGCCGATGGCGCGAAAATAGTCCGGAGTAATTAATCGAAACTCCGCGACGGGAGCTTCGCCGGACTTGAATTTCGGGCGTCCTTCAATATTGAAATCGCCGTTGACGCTGCCGTTTCCGGCGACGGGCAGATCATTGATAGCGCCAACGGCCTGGACGCCGGGCAATCCGGAGAGCCTGCTTTGAGTGTCTCTCAGAAAACGAGCCCTCTCCTGCGTCCGTCGCGCTCTGCCAGTCTCGCTATCATCATCTGTTGAAGACGGCCGATGCGGGAACGAGACACTGGCGGTCAGCAAATTCTGCGGGCTGAATCCCGGATTCACCTCCATCAGTCGCCTGATGCTTTCAATAAGGAGGCCCGCGCTGACGAGCAGGACGAGCGAGAGCGCAATCTCCGCGATGACCAGCATACGACGAAACGCGGCGCGATGCGGGCTGGTGGTCGCCGCTCCACGCATCCCTTCCTTGAGAGTTTCATTCAAATCCGTCCTGGATGCCTGCATGGCCGGAACGAGGCCGAAGATGATTCCCGTCACGACTGAAATCAGCAGCGTGAAGCCGAGCACCCACTTATCCAGACCAATCTCTTTCACGCGCGGGAGGCCGGAAGGCGCGAGCGCAACTAACAGGTCAGTCCCCCATATGCCAAGCAGGACGCCGAGCCCTCCGCCCAGCAGGGCGAGCAGGACGCTCTCGACGAGCAACTGCCGGATGATCCGCCAGCGGCTTGCGCCGAGCGCTGTCCGCACGGCAATCTCTTTCTGCCTGCCGGTCGCGCGGGCGAGCAAGAGATTGGCGACGTTCGCGCACGCGATCAAAAGCACGAAGGCCACGGCTCCGAGCAGAATCAGCAGGGCGGGGCGAATACGCCGGACCTGCTCTTCCAGGAGCGGCGAGATCGTGACGCTCAGGTTCGTATCGTTCTCCGGGTACTGTTGCGCAAGAGTGGCGGCTATCTGATTCATCTGCGCATGCGCCTGTTCAAGGGGGACTCCGTCTTTCAGGCGTGCGATGACCATCAGATAATTAGAGCCGCGCTGATTCTTATCCTCGGCCAGCAGGGCGGGCGTCCAGACTTCGCTGCGGCCGGGGAAAGAGAAACCGGGAGGCGCGACCCCGACCACCGTGTAGGCGTCGCCGTTGAGCAACATCGGCTTTCCGATTAATTTCGGGTCTGCGCCGAAGCGCCGCTGCCACATGCCGTAGCTAATGACGGCGACGCGGCCTCCGCCGGGCTGGCCATCCGTCGAGAGAAAGAATTGACCCTGCGCCGGAGCGACGCCGAACAATGAAAAGAAGCTCTCCGAGACGCGCGCCCCGCTGACTCGCTCGGCTTCGTCATTGCCCGTCAGATTATAGGTCCACTGGTAATAGGCCGCGATGTCCTGGAAAACCTTCTGCTGTGACTGCCACTCGAAATAGTCCAGGCGTGAGATCGGCCCGCGCATGATCGGCGGCTGAGTCCGCAGCACGTGAACCAGCCGGTCCGGGTCCTGGTAGGGAAGCTGGCGCAGGAGCACCGCATTGACTACGGAGAAGATAGCGGTATTGGCGCCGATACCTAAACCGAGCGTCAGCACCGCGACCACGGTAAAGCCCCGATGCTTAACCAGCATACGGATGCCGTATTGAACGTCCTGCCACAAAGTCCCCAGCATAATGGCCTCCCGGAGATGGATTTGAACCTGCTTTCCAGGTAAACACCGCCGGGGAGATTTCTGTGGCAGGAATTACTGACATCACTCGTAGCGGAGTGCTGTCAGCGGATCAACGCGCATCGCCCGCGACGCCGGTAAATAACAGGCCAGCAGTGCTACGACGCTCAAAAAGAGCGCGACCACGAGGAAAATCGCCGGGTCCGAGGCGCTCACGCCATAGAATAAACTGGCCATCAGGCGAGTTGCGATAAGGGCCAGGGTCAGGCCGGCGGCCACGCCGTACATTACCAACCTGAGTCCCTGTCTGAGGATGAGTTTCAACACGTCGCTTCGACGTGCGCCCAACGCCATCCGGATGCCGATTTCATGTGTCCGTTGCGCTACGGAATAGGCCATCACGCCGTAGATGCCGGCCGTTGCCGTCACCAGCGCCACAACGGCGAACGCTATCAATAACAGCAGATTGAAGCGGCGCTCGGCGATTGAATCGGTGAGGAAATCCGCGAGCGGCCGGACGTTGAAAATCGCCTGCGTGGGATCAACAGCCGCTATTTCTCGTCGCACCGCCGCCCCCAGCTCGGCGGGCTCATTCTTTGTCCGAACAATTAAGTTCATGACCGGCCAGACAGTATTCTGCAAGTAGGAGATATAAACTTCCGGCCGCGCGTCCCGATCATAGCCGCTATGTCGGACATCTCCGGCAATGGCGACGATCTCGCCCGCGAACCCATCATCAAGGGTAATTCGCAGGCGCTTGCCGAGCGGCCGGGCATCGCGTAGAAACTGCCTCACAAACGCCTCGTTGACTATCAGGACAGGCGGCGACGATGTGGTGTCCTGACCGGTGAAAGCTCGTCCCTCTCTGAGCGGGATGCTCATCGCCTCAAAGTAATCCGGGCTGATGACGCGCAATTCGGCTCTCGTCGCATCCGTCCCCGGCGGGACTTGCTGACCCTCCAGAGTAAACCCCAGGTTGACGCCCCGGCCGCCGAACGGCAGGTGCGAAATAGCCCCGACCGATTGAACACCGGGCAGCGCCCTGAGACGCTCGATGACCTGACGGAAAAAGAGTATGCGCCGCTCACTGGACTGCATAAACTTATCTCTATCCAGCGAGATGCCTGCCGTCAGCACATGGTCCGCCTTGAAGCCCGGATCAACATTGCGTAGAAGCCAGAAGCTCTTGAGCAATAATCCGGCTCCGATAAGCAGCAGGACGGCGATTGCGACTTCGGAGATAACCAGCAGGCTGCGTGTCCGGCGGCTGCCGTTGGAAGTTGCTGCGCCGCGCGAGCCTTCCTTTAACACCTCGTTCAAATCGGGACGCGAAGCTTGCAGGGCAGGAGGGAGGCCGAAGGCGATGCCCGTCAGGAGCGTTGCCAGACCTGTGAAGGCGAGCACATGCCCATCTATCACAACTTCCCGCAGGCGCGGAATGGTGTCGGGACCGATGGCGCGTAACCAGCCCGTTCCCCACCAGGCCAGCAGTAATCCGAGCGTTCCGCCGGTGGCGGCGAGCAGGATGCTGTCTGTCAGCAGTTGCCGGATAATGCGGGTTCGACTGGCGCCGAGCGCGGCACGCAGGGCGATCTCTTTGCTGCGCCTGGCTGAACGGGCCAGTTGCAGGTTGGCGACGTTGGCGCAGGCGATGAGGAGCACGCAAAGCACCGCCCCGAGCAGCACCCACATGGCCTTGTATGGAGTGCCGAGGACGATGTCTCGCACAGAGGTCAGGGAGACCCTCCAGCCCTTATTGGATGCCGGATAAAGCTGTTCCAGGCGTTGGGCAATTATGTTCAGCTCGGACTGTGCCTGCTCTATCGTAGCGCCTGGTTTAAGGCGTGCGACGGCGCGCAGGTAATGATCACCGCGCTCGGCGTCGCCCAACTCGTCGAAGACGGGCAGCCAGATGTCTGTCCGCAGGGGGAATTGCACCTCGGGCGGAGCCACCCCGACAACCGTGAAGTCGTTCGCGTCGAAGCGGTCAAGCTTAAGCCGCCTGCCGATCACTCTCGGGTCAGCTCCGAACCGGCGATGCCATAAATCGTCGCTGATGATGACAACCTGATTGCGCCCCTCCCGGGCTTCACCCGGCTCGAAGTCGCGCCCGACTCCGATTTTCACGCCCAGAGTTCCGAAAAAGTTTGGCGAGACGAGGATGCCTTCGAGTCGTTCCGACTGCTGATCCTCGACCAGATTGAGCGGGAGCGTAGTCCAGGCGGCGACAGACTCAAGGCTGGCGCTCTGCCGTTGAAAGTCAAAGGCGTCGGCGGCCGACAGGTAACCCTGCCTGACGCCGAGCTGCTCGTTATTGCCCCAGATCCAGACCAGCCGCTCAGCCCCGTGATATGGCAGCGGGCGCAGGATGACCGTATTGATGACGCTGAAGATGGCCGTGTTGGCGCCGATACCCAGGGCGAGCGAGAGCACGGCCACGGCCGTAAATCCCCGGCTCTTAATCAACATCCGCGCGCCGTAGCGCACATCCTGCCACAACGTCTCAAACAATCCTCCACCGCGAACGTCATAGCTCATCTCCCTGATGCGACGGACCTGCCCGAACCTGTCTTCGGCGCTGCGCCGCGCTTTTTCGGGCGACATACCGCGCCGGATATTCTCTTCCGTCCGCATCTCAAGGTGGAACTGCAATTCTTCATCAATCTCTTCATGAACTTTGTCGCCGCGCCACACCGCGCGCAAACGAGCCAATAATGTGTTTAGCCACTGCATCATACAGCTCCCTCTTCAGACGATCTGTCTCCTCTTCACTTCTAGGGGAATATTGGCATATCCTCCCCTAGAAGATCAAGGGAAATGGCGAGGTTAGATAAAAAGCCATCTGAAGCGGCGCGGGCTAGTTTAAAAAGGGAATTGGCGAGGAAGAACTCTCTGCAGGCCCGTCTGAAAGATTGTTCGAGCTTCAAATCACAGGAGGGCAGCCGCCCTGCTGCCGGCGACATGCAGGGAACTTGCCGCTTATGACAGGCACTGGTCTTAAGGCTCGCTCCGCAAAGCGGCCGTCCTAAATCTATCTCAATCTCACCGAGTGATTTACCTCGCGCAGTAGAAAACTGATACTCCCAGGCACGAAAAAGTCAGCAAAACAATTGCGCAGAGATACACGTATAAGGTGTTCAGTTTCACGGCTATCTGAGTTTCCGATTCAAGTTTGTCAGCGGATTACTTTACAACCAAAGGCGTTGCTGGTTTAGAGCAAGCAAACAGAGCAAATCTCTGAGAGCTTATTCAATCCCGGGGGGCACGGAGCATGAATAAACGGTTAAATAATTCGATAAGACGGCACATGGCCGTCTTGTTCTTTCTTCTCGCAGTGGGCGGGCTTTCGGCCGGCGGCCAGGAGTTGAAACTCAAGCGCGGAGGGTTCGTCGGCGTCGCCGTGGCTCCGGTGCCTGACGAGGTGCGCGACCGGCTGCATCTGACCGGCGGCGCACTCATCCAAAGTATCGTTGACGGAGGGACGGCACAGGCGGCGGGGCTCGCGGCGAATGACATCATCACAGAGGTCAACGACCACAAGGTTGCCGGCCCGGACGATTTCGTCCAGATGGCGCGCGGCCTGCGCGCCGGAGACGAAGCCACGCTCGTCGGATTCCGTGACGGCCAACCGCTGACCAGGCGCATCGTCGTCAAGCCCCGTCCCCCTGAGACTGGCGTCGCCGCTGACGTGCGTTACGAAGCGGTGCGGGTTGACGGCAGCCTCCGCCGCACTATCCTCACCGTGCCGAAGCAGGCCGGGAAACACCCGGCCGTCCTCTATCTGGACGGCATCGGCTGCTTCTCCCAGGACACGCTTGATGCGGGCACGAGCGTCGCCAAGCTCCTGCACGGGCTGACGCGCGCCGGTTACGTCACGATGCGCGTGGAGAAGAGCGGAGTCGGCGACAGCGAAGGCACGCCCTGCGCGAGTCCGGCGGTTGACCTGGAGGCCGAGGTGCGCGGCTACGTCGCGGGGCTGAAGGCGCTCAAGCAGTATGATTTTGTCGACGCGACGCAGGTCTATCTCGTGGGCTTGAGCATCGGCGGCGTCGACGCCCCGCTCATCGCCCAGCAGGTGCCGGTGCAGGGCATCGTCGTCGTCAACACCCTCGGCAAATCATTCATCGATTACCTGGCCGAGACGCGCCGCCGCCAGCTGCTGCTCGCGCGCACGCCGTATGATGAGATCGAGCGTCGCTTAAGCCTCAACGAGGTCTGTAACCACCGCATGCTCATCGCCAAAGAGTCGTTCGACGAGGTGGTCAGGAGTAACCCCGCCTGTCGCGACTTCATCTCCTACCCGGCGCCCTACACATACATGCAGCAATGGGCGTCGCTCAACCTGGCCGAGCAATGGAAGCGGGTCGAGTCGCCCGTCCTGATCGTGAGTGGCCTGTCCGACTACGTTGCGACGGTTGCGGACGCTCCCTACCTCGCCGACATGATCAACAGCTTCCACGCGGGACGCGCAACCCTGAAGCAGATCCCCGGCATGGATCACTTCCTGACGCGCGCCGCTTCGATGGAGGCGAGCATGGCGCGCACGGACGGCGGGCGCGGCGAGTTTGTGCCGGAGGTGCTGGATGCGATTAAGGATTGGCTCGGCCAACTGCCCGCGCGCAAGGGAGGCAGCTCTGGCCAAATGTGAATTTCGAGTGAGACCGCGAGGTAATGCCCCCGGCTGAATATGCTCGGTGAAGAGCCGCCGGTGCCGTTCGGGAAGTTCAGTTTTTTGGGAAGAAGTATAGAACTAAGGTCGGGACACAGAAGAAATTATGGGTAACTTAAAGCCTTGAGCTGGGAGCCGGGGGCGAAGCATGCCTTCCGGCCAGAAGTCCCGGCCCTATTTTTCCTGCTTTTCAGACCTTTTCTTGCGGATTTTTGAGGCCGCCATAATCAAGCCGCTGCCCAGAATCACCATCATCATCGGTTCCGCCACTGCTTTATTCCTCCTCTTTCCTATCCTGATCTTAGGAAAGTAATAATCACCTCGAAATTCCTGATTATTCGGAGATGCATAAGGAAGGATGTGCGGATTTCGGAATGCGGATTTCGGAGTGCGGATTGAGAAGAACAGTAGGCAGAAGGCAGTAGGCAGCGGCAGTCAAGATGAGGGCTGCTTTTGCTGCCTTCTGCTTTACGGCTTTTTGCCTACTCTCTTTTTTCAATCCGCAATCCACAATCGGCAGCCCCACACTACTCGCTCAAATCTACCCCCGTATCAACCAGATCATCCACAGTCCAGGCGGTCGGTTGATCGGTTAGCTGATTAATGATGTGGCCCGCCGGGTCGGTCGAATATTTAGGGGAAAGCATGAAGCCGAAGCGCGCCTCGAAAAGCCAGTAGGAGTCCATGACTTTGAGCACGACTAATCTTTCGCTTGTCGGGAGTTCATAGATTCGACGGTTGCTGAGGTTGCGCATGAGGATCCCTTTTTGAATTCGTGTGAGTATCAGGACAGGCGGATTCTATCTCAACCTGCGAATGAAAAGGAAGGGAGGAGCGTCGTCTCCTGAATTGGCCCGCGGGCCTTTGTCGCCCGTAGGCCCGGTGTGTGCCTCCAGATAATTTGGTGAAGCGGGCCGTGAGGTCAGAGGCAGTTGATTCGCTGGCGGATATTTCGCTGAACTCGTGAAAATGAGGCTTGAATGAATAATTTCAAATGAAAATCTGAGAGCACATTTTCCTGATGAAGATTCACCGGCCGACAAAGGGCCCGCTGATTTGCCAGGCAATTAAGCAAGAGGATTTTCAAACGAAATTATCCGCTGGAGGCACACAGGTCATGACCCACAGCAGCCCTGGAGGTGGCATAAGCGCAACTGGCAATATTATCTTTTTCAGCTTTGGGTGCTATATTATCTGCGAATTTGCGACGGCAAGGAGTGACCGGCGAACGCGCCCTGACAAGGCGCGAGAAATTCCGGTCTTCAAGCTGCTCTCAGTCCTTATTATCACGTAACTAAAAAACGTGCGAGAGGAATGCTATGGGCTTGCTAAGGGGGCGCTTCCTCGAATCCTTTTTCATGGTAGTTGCCTGCCTCATTCTCTCGGGCACTGTCCACACTCAATCCACCGCCTCAATTGAGGGCTCCGTGACTGAGAAGCACGGTGTACAGAGTGCCGGAGCCAGGGTCACGGCTACTGATATTAATTCATCGGGTACGATTCAGAACGACCGGCTGCCGCTCATTCCGGCTCTGTTATTTGTCTTGCCGCTGGCTGTTGTTTCCGGCACGATGGCGGCTAAAAAGGCCATCCACTCTTCGGACAGTCCGCTTCTCGCGGCAACGATCAGACCCGGAACGAGACCACCGGCGTTGTTCATGACGATTATCGTGGCCAGCTTCCTCTGGTTGACGGCTGGTGCGGCAACGGTCGAGGTCTTTGCGCAGGCCGACGTCTCCAACTCAGCCCTGAAGGGCAGGGTAATGGATCAATCCGGCGACCGGGTAAGTCAGGCGACAATCACGGTCATCAATGCCGGGCGCGGGGTCGTGCGCAGCGTCAAGACTGACGACGAAGGGATTTATCGGGTGCCGCTGTTGCAGCCCGGCACCTATGAGTTGCGTGTCGAGGCGGCAGGGTTCCAGTCGCAGGTTTTGCAGGGAATGGTGCTGACGGTCGGAGAGCTTGCCGTCCATGACGTTGACCTACAGGTCAGCCGAATCGACGTGGCGGTGAGTATCAGCGCCGCGCCGGCGCTGGTCGAGACCGAACGGACGCAGCAGTCCGACACCGTCGAGCGCAGGCAGATCGCAACCCTGCCGAATCTGTCGCGCAATTTCACTTCCTACATTTTCACTCTACCAGGCGTCGCGGACGTTGCAGCGGCGCGCGTGCAGCAGACGCGTGTCGCCCCTGTGCCGACTTCAGGGTTTTCCGTCGGCGCTGGCAACGGCCGGAGCAACTATATCTCGATTGACGGAGGCGAGAACGATTCCGGGGTTGGCAGTCTGAGAGTAAGAAACCTGAGCGTGGAAGCCGTGCAGGAGTTCCAGGTCAACCGCAACGCCTACGCCGCCGAGTACGGCTTCACCGCCGGGACGGCAATCAACGTTGTCACGCGAGGCGGGACCAATGACTTTCACGGCGCGGGCTATGTCTTTTATCGCTCTCAGAAAACGGCCGCGCGAGACCCGCTGAACACGACCGGTCAGAAAGCGTTCGAACAGAGAATTTCGCCGGGATTTACTTTCGATGGGCCGCTCGCCAGGCAGAGAGCATTTTTTTTCACGTCCTTTGAAGCGCTCAAATACGATGTTGCCAGGATTCGCTCTTACACGAGTAATCCATCACTGCTGGGACCGACCGGGGCGCAGTCTGCATATCTGCAAACTCTTGAGTCCGGTCCAAACGCGAGGGACGCAACCCGGCGTATCGCCGCGCAATTGCGGACCGCTCTGACCGCCGCGAGCTACCCGGCGACAATGCAACTGCTGCAACAAAGTGAGGGCCAATTCACCGCGCCGAGCCGAACCTACAACTGGACGACGCACATCGATTACAACCATAGCGAACGAGATTTTATCAGCGGGCGTTTCACTCTGGCGCGGGAAGACAACGACCTGCTTCGCATTGATAACGTGGAGGCTCCGAGCAACGGACTCCTGGAAGGTCTTCATGACTATACGGCGGTCGCGACGTGGAGCCACATTTTCAGCAATCGTCTGGTGAACCAACTCCGCGTCCAATTTGCTGACGACAATTATCAACAGGTCTCGCGCGCGCCGGAAAGTACATTGATCACCATCGCCGGGCTGATCAATTACGGGCGCGTCTTGACAATTCCCTCGGTGACGAAGCAGAAGCGCTACCAGTTTGAAGACGTAGTGAGTTGGAGTAGAGGGACACAAGATTTCAAATTTGGCGCTTCGTACCGGCCTGTCGATGCACAGCTAGTCAACGAACTCGGATTCGGTGGCACCTACCAGTTTGCTGCCGGATTGCCGCTTGCTCGTGCCCTCTCTCCGGCTGACCCCGGTCTGTTGACCGGGCCGCTGGCGCCGCCCGCCGACACAGTTCTCACCTCGCTTCAGGCATTCAACCTGGGGCTTCCTTCCATCTGGCAGCAAGGGTTTGGAAATCCGGGTTTTCAGGCCTGGCAGCATAATCTGGGCGCCTTCGGACAAGTTTCGTGGAAGGTGGCCCCTCGGCTGACTCTCAACCTTGGCGCGCGCCTGAATTACGATGGGGAACCTGAGCCGCTTGACCGAAACATCAGTCTTTCTCCACGCATTGGCTTTGCGTGGGATCCGTTCGGTGAGGGGAAGACGGTGATACGTGGCGGGTTTGGGACTTTCTACGCGCCCGTGTCGCTTCAGGCTCTATCCGCAGCCACGCTGCAAAGCGATAGCGGGCAGTTTATCAATCTCCAATCGCGGACGCTGCAAGACGGCGCACAGTCAACCCAGGCGTTGTGGGCTGACGGCGTAAACCTCGGGAGTCTCCCTTTCGTGGCGCTCACCGAAGCGGACGTTCGCGCCTTCGGCATCAGACCCGCCCCCGGCCAGCCGAACCGCCGGGTGGCGGAAGCCGCCGAGGACTACAATAATCCTCATACGGTGCAAGCCAGCCTCGGCCTGTCTCAACAATTAGGCCGAAACCTCGCGCTCGAAGTCGCCTTCCAGATGTACCACGGAGTTCACCTGCCCATCGCGCTCGAAGGGAATTACCGCGAGAGCGGTCAACTGGTCGCCGTGCCCGGTCTGCCCGGGAGCGATCTTTTCGGCCCGCGGCTTGAGCGCATCGACCCTTCGATTGCCCAGAAGATTGTGCATTCGTCCGGGGGCAACTCAATCTACTACGGGATGAACACTTCTTTGCTAAAGCGGTTCGGCAAGGGATTCCAGTTCCGTGCCAGCTACACTTACAGCAAGGCGCTTGACGACGTGCTGGACTTCACCGGCGCCTCGACGCCGTACCTGGTGACGCGGCGCTACCTGGATCGAGGTCTCTCAGCCTATGACCTCCGCCATAGTTTCGTCGGGAGCGGTACTTTTGAAAGCCCGTTTAAGGCCGGCCCCGGACACAACTTGATAGCGCGCGCGCTGGCTGATATGACACTCAGCCCGATCGTGACCCTGCGCAGCGGGTTCCCATTCAATCTCTACATCGGTCGCGATGTGAACGGCGATTTGAATAGCACCGACCGCCCATTTCATGCCCCGCGTAATTCGGGAACGGGCGAGAACTTCTATAGCGTTGATCTCAGAATGAGCAAGCGATTTTATCTCGGTCGGAACGCGGAAAGCCCGAGGGTGGAATTCATCGTCGAAGCGACGAACCTGTTTAACCGGGCCAACTTCCTCCGCGTCAACGACGTCGTCTGCGGAACGGCGGCGCAGCCCGGTTTCATCAACGGGTGCGATCCGAAATTCCTGACCGGGCCGTTCGACTTCAAAGGGATCCGCGGCCTGCCGCCGCCGGCGCCGCTGGCGTTTGTGAGCGCGGCTCCGCCGCGCCAATTCCAGTTCGGACTGAGATTTGAGTTCTAGTAAACCGATGCGCGTCAGACCGTTTGCAATGAGACGGATATTGGCCCGGGCGCTCTGGCTCGCCCTGGCGATAATGCTGTGTGTGAGCTCAGTGGCTGCACAGGGCGCCGGAGAGCGTAAAAGGATTCTGCTGCTCTTTACACATGAATCTCACTTGCCCGCGCAGATCATCATCGAACGAGCCCTGCGTTCAACTCTCCAGAAAGGCTCGCCGGTTCCCATCGAAGTCTATTCAGAATATCTTGATGCTGTGCGCACGAGCATAGATGATTATGAGCCAGAACTGGTCAGGCAGTTGCAGCGAAAGTACGGGGGAAAGAAGTTCGACTTGATCTTTGCCATTAACCCCCCGGCATTGAAAATGCTGTTGAGGAACCGGTCGGCGTTGTTGCCCGATACTCCTATCATTTTTCTGGTTCTCGACCAAAGTAACCTTTCGGACATCAATCCAGGGCCGAATATGACCGGGGTCTGGGGACAGACCGACTACGGGTCAAACCTGGAGCTCGCCCTGGCATTGCATCCCGGAACCAAACATGTAGTAGTGATTTCCGGTGTCAGTAAATGGGACAAATATTGGATGGCCCAAGTCCAAAAGGATTTTCGCGCATTCGAGGGCAAGCTCGAATTTTCCTACCTTATCGGCTTAAGCATTCCGGAACAACAGCAGGCGTTGGCTGGCTTGCCGCCGCAGACGATAGTAATCTTTGTCTCAAGCGTACAGGATAATGCCGGCAATAATTACGGCAACCTTGAGGTGATTGGTCAAATCTCTCCGGCCTCAAGCGCGCCCGTGTACGGCAGCACAGACGCTCAACTAGGCCAGGGAATCGTCGGCGGAAGGCTCCTCAGTTTTGAAGCGCTCGGCGTCGAAGGAGGGCAGGTTGGCTTACGCGTGCTGGCAGGCGAAAAGCCTGAGGCAATCGCTCCTCACGGAATTCCGAGCCTCCCCATGTTCGACTGGCGTGAGCTGCAGCGGTGGGGAATCAGTGAAAAGGCGCTTCCGCCCGGCAGCGTCGTCCTCTTCAAGGCGTTGACGTTCTGGGAGCGATATAAGTGGCACATCATCGGGGCGTTCACGCTCATCGTTCTGCAATCCGCGTTAATTGCAATACTGCTCGTCGAAAGAAGGCGCCGGCAGCGCGCCACGCAAGCGCTTGACCAACTCAACACCGAACTTGAAGAGCGCATCGCGAGGCGCACCGCCGCGCTCGACGGCAAGAGCCGCGAGCTGGAGACCTTCGCCTATTCCGTCGCCCACGATCTCAAGGCACCGCTGCGCAGCATCGATGGTTACAGCCGGCTCCTGATTGAAGACTACAGCGCAGACCTCGCCGATGAAGCCCGCTTGTTCATCGACACGATCCAGACTTCGACCGCGGAGATGAGCCAGCTCATCGACGACCTGCTGACCTATTCCCGTCTCGAACGGCGGGAGTTTAAGCTCGACCAGCTTGAGCTACAATCCCTCACCATGAGGTTAGTTGAACAGAAGAAACGCGAGGAGTCGGAGCGTCATATCGATTTCGTCGTCAATGTCAACGGTGGCACCGTGGTGGCCGATGCTAATGGGCTCATGCAGTCACTGAGGAACTATCTGGACAACGCCATCAAGTTCACCTGCCAGACGCCGCAGCCACGCATCGAGGTCGGCTCGAAAGAAACTATGACGAGTTGTCTCTTATGGGTTCGCGACAACGGGATCGGCTTTGACCTCAAGTATCACGATCAAATTTTCGGTATTTTTCAACGTCTCAACCCGGCGGAGGATTTTCCGGGCACGGGCATCGGCCTGGCGATTGTCCGCAAGGCGATGGAACGCATGGGCGGGCGGGCCTGGGCCGAGAGCGAGCCGGGCCGAGGCGCGACCTTTTATTTAGAGATTCCGAAGACGAACCAGAGCGAGGATATTCATGAATGACACCCTCGGTCCGATCCTGATCGTCGAGGACCGGGCCACCGATCTCGATTTGACCAAACGCGCTTTTGCACGGCGGCGGGTGCTTAACCCTGTCGAGGAGGCGCGGGACGGCGAAGAGGCGCTGGCCTACATCGACCGCTGGGAGGCAGGCGAGCCCCTGCCGGTCTTTATCCTGCTCGACCTGAAGCTGCCGAAGGTCAGCGGGCTGGAAGTCCTGCGCCGGCTCAAACATCACCCCAGGTTTTCTACCATTCCGGTTATCGTCCTGACCACTTCAGCCGAGGATCACGATATCGAAGAGGCCTACCGACTCGGGTGTAACTCCTACATCGTGAAACCGGTGGAATTCAATAAGTTCATGGAGGTCGCCGGGCAGGTCGAAGTTTACTGGTGCGCGTTGAATACTATGCCGAGGTAGGTCATGAGGATTCTCTACGTCGAAGACAACCCCCGCCATGCTGATCTCACAGTGCGCACGCTGCACAAGTCTGCGCCACAGGTTCAACTGGAAACGGTCTCCACAATTGGTGAGGCGTACGCGCGGCTGGGCCGCATAGCCTCAGATCCGCTCGATCTGGTGCTCGCGGACATGCGCCTGCGCGACGGGGACGGCCTTTCACTCCTGCAATACATTCGTGAAAACAGCCTCCCGCTGGCCGTCGTGCTGATCACTGGAATGGGCGATGAAGAGACGGCCGTGTCCGCCCTGAAGGCCCGCGCCGACGATTACGTAGTCAAGCACAAGGATTATCTTCAGCGCCTGCCAATTATCCTGGAGAGTGCTCTGAATCACTACCGTGCCGACGCGGCGCGGCGGGCACATCCCCTGAATATTCTCTACGCCGAAGACGAATTCGGCGAGGTCGAAAGCACGCGCCGCCACTTTGCCGTCCACGCCGATCACCTTCACCTGGATGCTGTCTTCACCGGGCCGGAGGTGCTATCAGCCTTGAAACCGCAAGGCGGTGACAAGCGCTATGACGTTCTCCTGTTGAACTTCGACTTACACGAACTGAACGCGCTGGAGGTGCTCAGAGAATTGCGCCTGACACATCAGCAGGACGTGCCTGTCGTGTTGCTTTGTCGCGAAGGCGATGAAGAGTTGGTGCGCCAGGGCCTCAAACTGGGAGCGTCGAGCTACCTTGTTAAGAGTCCCGGGTATCTCTATCAACTGCCCTGGGAACTGGAAGAGGCGCATTCTCGCGCCGACCTGTTGCGGCGCGAAGCGGCGCTGCGCGAGAGTGAGGGCCGCCTGCGCCTGGCGCAACAGGCAGCGCGGGTCGGCACCTGGGAATGGGACATCGAGACAGGCGTGTCGGTCTGGTCAGAGATGATCTGGCAGTTGGTTGGGCTTGAACCGGGCGACGGCACAACGACGGTCGAAAAGTTTATTGAGTTTATCCACCCTGAAGACCGCGACCGCGCTGTGCTTAAAGTCAAGGAGGTGATTGCCGAGGGCGAAGCTTATTACGACGAGTTCCGCCTCGTCCGGCGCGACGGCGGGGTGCTGTGGGTGTCGGGGAAAGGCCGAGTTATCCGCTCGGCTTCGGGGCGGCCCGAGCGGATGATCGGCGTCAACATTGACATCACCGAGCGTAAGCTGGCCGAGGAGGCGCTAAAAAAGAGTGAGAACCAGGTTCGCCTTTTCGTGGAACACACGCCGGTGGCGGTCGCCATGTTCGACCGGGAAATGCGCTACCTGCTGACGAGCCGCCGGTGGCTCAAGGATAACAACCTCGGCGAGCAGGACATCATCGGGCGCAGCCATTACGAGGTCGCGCCTAATATCCCGGAGCATTGGCGAGAGGGCCACCGGCGATGCCTGGCCGGAGCGGTTGAGCGTTGTGAGGAAGATATTTTACTGCACGCGGACGGGACCTTCGACTGGGTGCGCTGGGAAATCCGGCCCTGGTACGCAGCTAATGGTGAGATCGGCGGCATCATCATGTTCAGCGAGATGATCACCGAGCGCAAGAAGGCCGAACAAGCGATTAGTTTCCAGGCCCACCTGCTCAACGCTATCGAGCAGGCCGTGATCGCGACCGACATAAACGGGGTCGTCATTTTCTGGAACCAGTTCGCCGAAAGGCTCTACGGCTGGTCGATGGACGAAGTCACGGGCCAAAATATTATAGACATCTTAGGGTGTTGGGATTCGCCTTCTCAGGTGGAAGAAATCTGGTTGCAGTTGAGGAAGGGGCAGAGCTGGGCGGGGGAATTCACGCTGAGGCGGAGAGACGGGACGATGTCACAGCTGTGGGTGAACGACTCGCCGATTCATGACGAGAGGGGAAACGTGGTCGGCGTGCTCGGCATTTCCTACGACATCACCGAGCGCAAGCTGGCCGAGGAGGCGCTCAAGAGTGCTCTTGCCGAGGTCCAGCGGTTGAAAGATCGGCTCCAGGAAGAGAATATTTACTTACAGGAAGAGGTCAGGGTTGCCAGCAACTTCGGGGAGATCATCGGAGGCAGCCAGGCGCTTAAACGAGTCTTGCGCCAGGCCGAACAAGTCGCCCTGGCGGACACAACTGTCATAATCCTCGGCGAGACCGGCACCGGCAAAGAGTTGCTGGCCCGTGCTATTCATAACCTCAGCCCACGAAACAAGCACACGTTGGTGAAGGTCAATTGCGCAGCACTCCCGGCCCCGCTCATCGAAAGCGAACTGTTCGGCCACGAGAAGGGCGCCTTCACCGGCGCCACCACTCAGCGGAGCGGACGTTTTGAGCTGGCCGATGGCGGAACGATTTTTCTTGACGAGGTGGGCGAACTGCCCCTCGAATTACAGGCCAAGCTCCTGCGCGTGCTTGAGGAGGGCGAACTCGAACGCGTCGGCGGTAACCGCACCCTGAGCGTGGACGTGCGCGTCATCGCCGCCACCAATCGCAATCTGGCGGAAGCGGTACAGAAAGGCATATTCCGGTCCGATTTGTATTACCGGCTCAACATCTTCCCCATCACATTGCCGCCACTTCGCGAGCGTCGGGAAGATATCCCCCTGCTGGTCACGCACCTTGTCAAGCAACTTAGCTCGAAGATGGGCAAAGAGATTGAGACGATTCCGCAGAACGCGATGACCGCTCTCCAGAATTATCACTGGCCCGGTAACATCCGGGAATTGAGAAACGTGATTGAGCGGGCGGTGATTGTCACGCGGGGTTCGAAATTGCAACTGATTGATAGCATCGGGCCAATGGTGCAGGTGGCAGAGTTTCAACGGCCCGGCGTACCGTTCGATTTACTGCCGGCTCAGGGCGCCGCGGCCGAGACACTCAAGCAGGTTGAGTACGACCTGATTCTTCGGACGCTCAAGCAGGTCTACTGGAAGGTAGAAGGCCCGGGTGGAGCGGCAGAGTTGCTGAAGATCCACCCGAGCACACTGCGGACGCGCATGAAGAAGCTGGGGATTGAACGGAGTAAAATCCCTTAGCCCGCCCGATGCGGTCAATCGGCCCGAGTCCGCTCGACGATGTCAGCATAGCTCAGTCAGCATCACCGCTGCCCGGTTTACGGCACAACGTCAAAGGTCACCGTGTTGGACTCCACCAGTGGTCCCTGACAACACTCCAGCCGGCGCATCAGGACCAGTTCATAATGTCCGGGTTGAAGCGGCCCGTACCAGGCGATGCCCATCAAGCTGATTTTGAACCAGTCAACCACCTTCGTCTGTTTGGGCCGTAGCTGGTTGAATTGCCTCGCCGCACTTCTCTCGCATCTCTGAATGACCTCTACTTCATCAGTCTGCCGGGTCAGGTTGGTGAGATAGGGTATAAGCTGCCCGTCTTTTTTTAGCTGCGGGCGGTTCTGGAGGAGGGAAGTGGAGCGGCAGTACTTCGCCGGCTTGTCCCCGGTATTTGTCATTGAAATAACGACAGGAATATCTTCTCCAACCTTGAACTGACTTTTGACAGGCCCGTACAAACCGCCGCCTGTGGCAATCGTCACTTTGATCGAACTTTCAGCGACCGGGGCCTCGGCCGCCGCGGCCTTCTCCTGCCGGGCGCTTGAACCACACGGCCACAAACTACAAAGGATGCTTACCATCAACAGCGCAAACAGATGTATCTTTCCCATCCCGTGCCTCCTCTATACTTTGCTGCCAGGGGAGCAGATGCGGATTAGTGACCACCTGCCTGCTGACCGGCAATGTCCCTATCTTCCCTATTACGCCTGGCGGGACCCCCAAGGTCTGCGGCTGTGAAACTATTCGAATAGTTTCACAGCCGTATAAACCGAGGAGCCAACGTCGCTGGAGCCAGCTGTTTCGCCGTTCGCCTGAAATGTGACGCCCTCTTCCTTAAGACGCCCTCTTCCTTAATCAGAGGAATCACCGTGGGAAGCCGCCGCCTCCGATGCACAGCTGCGCCATGCCTCCCGGCAGTTCAAAGTATAGAGGAGGCGACAGGCATCAATTAGCTACGAGTTAAGACCCACCCACAGTATTGGCGATTCCCTTATTCTGCAGGATTCTGATCTCGACTCGCCGGTTCTTGGCGCGACCGGCAGCGGTATTGTTATCGGCGACAGGTTTCGACTCGCCAAAGCCAAAGGGTTGAACTAACCGCCGCAAATCCAGACCGTGGACGCCAACCAGATATTGAATGACGGCCTTCGACCGGCGTTCGCTCAAACTGCGATTTTTTGCGGTGTTCCCGGTTCTGTCCGCAAATCCGACCACCTCGACGAGCCAGCCATTGGCGTTGCCCTTGGCCTTCTCTCCCTTCGCCCAGGCTGCCGCTTCATCGATCACCGCTCTGCCCTCGGGATTGATAGTAGAGCTGTTCACTTTGAAGAGAACAGAGATAGTGCGCACCGTTTCATAATCGTCCAGGCCGTTGATGCGGTTATTGGCCAGCGCGGCATCCTTAAAGGCCTGGTCCGCCGTGGCTTGGGCTGCCTCGGCTTTGGCTCTCGCATCATTGGCCAGCGCGGTATTTTCCGCGATCTGGCCGGCCATAACTCGCGCGTTCTCCTCTGCCTTTCGCGCGGCCTCCTCCGCGGCCCTAATCCTCGCCTCGTTGTCCTCAGCGAGTTCAGCCGTTTGCTCCAGAGCTTGCGCGGATCTGAGGTCCTGTTCATCAAACCTGACCCATTCGGCCACCAGATTGCCGTCAGAATCTCCCCTTCCCTGAGCTTGCAGCCGCAGGCCGCGCATGATGTAGGTTACCGGGTAGTCTTTTTTGCCGCGCAAACCTCTGGAGTGCGAGGTGACGTCCGTATCAGACGTCAGGAGCACGGTGGTCTCCGCGCCGGAAACATCACGTAATTTGAATGTATCGCCAGCGCGGACGCTGACGACGCCCTGAATCTTTTGCTTGGAACCCTGTGAAACCTGGACGGGACGCACGTTGGTTGCGTTTTGGGCTAACGTTGGCATTGCGGTCAGAATCAACAAGGTGACGGCGATAGCCAATAGCCCAGCAATTGATTTGCTATTTCTCATGTCGGTTTGCTCCTTCTTTCTTTGTGGCGGTCAAACAGCGGGCGGGCTGTACTGCCGATCTTCAGACCTTCTTCCAAAACGTAAGGAGATCTGCTTCGGCCAGTTAAATGATCACTCCATCCATCGCTCCCTTTGCTTGTTTCCGCATGCCGTATCAGGTCTTCCATTACTCCTGATACACCTAACTTGCGGTTGATTGTAGTAACACCAAATTTCCATAGATACTGTCATTATTGACAGTACTGGATGAAAAAGTGACGGTTACCCTGCGCGCCGGTTCTGTCACACTTTCTCTGCCGAACCTGTCAATTTTTACAGTACAAATTCTTTTAAGATGGCCATAGGATCAAGATCGGCCAACAACAGGACGAGAATGGGAGGAGAAGGGATACGGGGAGGCCAGGGGGTTGGCTTCCCCGGTAATAAAGCGATAAGAGGACTGCTCTGCCCGTCAACAGCCCGCACTGGTTTTAAGGCCGAGAGACGAGAAGTGAGATCCCCATCATTTTCACAAGAGTCGCCGGTTGGATTCCCGAAGCGCATCACGTATAACATCCCGCGATAGTGAAAGGTAAGAATTCGGTGAAGCCGGAGAATACCGATACAGACACGGCTCAATTATCACCACCCGGACAGGCGAAGCCAGGTTGGGGCTCTCTCTCGTCGCGCACAAACGTCGAGCTTGGAGCCGTCTCGCACGCGGGGAAGATCAGGCTCGATAACGAGGACTCTTTTCTGGTCACGTGTTTCGAGCGCAGGCTGCACACTCTATTGACGAACCTGCCCGCAGACCAGATTCCGGACCAGTACAGCGAGAGAGGCTACGCGATGTTCGTGGCGGACGGCATCGGGGGAAGGGCAACCGGAGAGGTCGCCAGCCGCACAGCTATCAGTACGCTCGTTGATCTGATTATTCAAACCCCCGACTGGATCATGCGCCCGGACGACAAGAGATTCCTGGAAGTGCTCCGGCGGATGGAGGAGAGATTCGGCCAGCTCCCGGCCGCCCTGAACAGGCGCGCACAAGAGGAACCGCATCTTTCACGCATGGGGACGACCCTGACGCTGGCCGCAAGCCTCGGCCCGGACCTCGTCATCGCCCACGTTGGCGCTTCGCGCGCTTATCTCTTTCGCCAGAGCCAGCTACTGCATCTGACCAGCGATCAGACGGTAGCACAGGTACTGGCAGACGTCGGAGTAATCCGCCCGGAAGAGATGTCAAGGCATCACACGCGGCGCATGTTAACCAGCGCAATCATGGCCACGGGCGGGAAGGCAGATGTTGAACTTCATCATCTGAAGCTCATAGACGGCGATCAACTTCTACTCTGTAGTGATGGATTAACGGAGATGGTCACGGACGCACAGATTTCGGCAGTGTTGGAAAAAGAGGAGCCTGCGGCCGATGCTTGCCGCACTCTGGTTGACCTGGCCCTGGAAGCCGGCGGCAGGGACAATGTGACAGTCGTTCTGGGCCGCTATCGGATTCCGGACGGGTGTGAGTGATGTTACTGTAATCCACCGCACCCGGGAGTTGAGATCACGGCAGTTAAGTCTAACAAGAGTAGATTTGTGAACCGAAGCAGAGTCGCAGATGGCAATTAGCGAAAGGCATAGAGCGAGACGCTCTGGTTCAGAATCACGTTGAATTCCGTTCCTGGATTAACCTCCGCCTCCCGACCCTTCTTTATTAAGCCGCGAGCGACGCCAATCACTCCTCCGGTGGCTGCGCCGGCAGCGCCGTTGATAAGTCCTCCGACGACGACCCCGCCAGCTATGAACCTGGCGTTGCGCTTCTTTGAAGATTTGCCTTTGACTTCTCCTTCGTTGTCTGCGCTATCTGAAGCGGCTAATGAAGCATTAATCGGGTACTGCTTCCCGTTCGGGATTTGGACGGACGTGAAAGTGACGTTGAGGCTGCCCGCCTCGCTCTTGCGGCTGGCGCGCTCAACATGTGTGATATGACCTGAGACGATGCCGCCCGCCGGAATCACCTCAACGCCGCGCACATAGACCGGGGTCACAACGGTCGAAGTGAAGGTGTTGCCGACCTGAGCATTCTTTGAACTGAGCTTGTCATTCAGCCTTAAACGAATAATTGAGTTGGCAGGCAGGAGGTATTTGGGCCGCGGCTTCGGCTTCTTCTGACCCGAAACGGAAAGCCCTCCACTGAGGAGCATGAGGGCTGTCAGCAGAACGGACGTGGCTATTCTCTTTGATGTAACTCTCTCTTGAGACATAATTGACCCTCCTACTGGCGCAAACCTTGAAACATACGGCGGCACTATAGCGTGAGAGTCCCGGCCGGAAACCCTGTCAAAATTACCAGTGGTCAGCACCTTTTATGAGGGTTATATTCTGCCGGATGCGGGCTGAAGATGGCTCATTTATTAAGAAGGTGGTCTCATGAAATTAGGAAGAGTTTTGATTCTGCTCATCTCTTTAATTCTCATATCCGCACCGGGCATCCTCGCACAAGATGGTCAGAGCGCCGCTCAAACCGCTGAGCAGCTCCGCTCGCAGTTACGAGACTTGCAGACCGAAGAAGCTGACTTGCAGGCTCGTTTGCAGCAGTTGGACTGGGATTTGAAACCGGAAAACATCGAGCGGTTTTTCGCGGCCGTGGGGACGACCCGACCCGAAGAGCTGCGTGAGCAGCGCCGGCGCCAGCTCCAAATTGAGAGAGACAAGGTGAACGCGCGGATCGCCGGCCTGGCGACCAGCCGGATGCGGCTTGAGTCCGCCATCGGCACTGCCGACGCAGAGGCTTACAGGCAGAGCGCAGAGCCACTTCCGGCTGTAAATCTTGGTCAAATGCTGGGATCGCCGCATCCCCCCAGTCACCTGTTTTTCGCAGTCGTGGTGGCCTTGATCGCCACCTGCGGCGCGTTGGCGCTCGGCGCGGTCATTCGCAGGCGACAGCGCGGTGGCCGCCTGCGCACCAAGGCTCAGTAACGGGGATTTCTTAATCATCCGGGAGAGACCGGGCCGAACCACGAAGACGCACGACCGGGAAAAGGTCAAGTCATGGCGTGTTTCTTCGTCTGGATTCGCGGGCGCGTCACCGCCAGCTTCTGTTTTTCGTCCTGGTATTAAAACTTCCATCCTAAAGAGGCGCTCACACCCAGATCGTTCTTATCAGCCCTGACGGGCGGCTTGCTGTCGAAGTTTTCATAAAGGTGAAAGCCCCAGTTGAGGTCTTTAACTATTTTGATCCGCAGGTCGGATTTAAACTGCATTCGCATGCGCCCCGGAGTCGTGAGACTCGGGAACAGAATCAAGCGGGAAGTTATGTCTGTGTTCGAAAAGCGAAAGATGCTGAAATCAAGACCGGTTAAGGCATCCATGTTGGTTGTCCGGGGTTTACCAATGGCCGCTGAATAATTCTCGCGCGTTCCGGCCAGACCGCCAAAAAATGAGATTCTGGTTCGCTCTGTTTGTCGCAGGTTCCGGCCAATCAAGCCGCCAGTGGTAGTTCGCAGCGAGAGGCTTTGCTGGTCGCTGCGTAGCAGGTCCAGAAGTCCGCCCGCGTACCATTTGGGCGATAACTGTCTCCGATAATCAAAGGTGAACTCGTTGCGGGCGCTGCTTGTGCCCTGGGGTTGGCCGCTGAAGACTGAGTCCACGCTGGCGGTCAGGGTATGCTCCCCGCTTCGATAGGTCGCAGAAGCGGAGAACTCCGTCTCGTACTGGTCGTTTCCGCTGGTGAAGCTGAAACCGAAATCAATTCTCCCCTCCAACTGCCGCCAGAAGTTTGCCTCGACAGGCTTGATATTCAACACTTCCGCCTGTCGCACTCTGACAGCGCTCTTTTCACTGCCGATCAGGAAATTGCCTGCGCCGGCGCTTGCCGGAGACACTTGTAGATAGTCTGTAAAAAGCTGTCCGCTCGTCAGAACAATCCGGTATCTGTCCCTGCTCTCCAATCTCTCTACCTTTGCCCAATCGAGGCGCACGTCTTCGGCCATGTAGCCAGCCTTGAATTTGAGCTCTCCACGCTGAAGCCCCTTGATCTCTCCAGTGAGCCGGTCGCCATTCTTGAGGATGACCACGTCGTCACTGCGTTTGGCCTGGGCTGATAATGCGCCGCTGATAATCAAGAGAATGAGAATGATGAAGCGGAACTGTCCCGGACGGAACCAATTTTTCGGCATGCAAAAACCTCCCTCACAACAGGCTGTCTATGTGGCGCGACGAACCAGTTAAAAATTTCCGCAACAGAGGGTTCCGGCCTCATGGTAGACACGCGTCTTTAGAGTACGCGCTGGCTGATTACCGCAACCACTGTCAATAAATACAGGTCAGAGAAGGCTCGCTCATCTGATGAGCAAAGGCTTCCCCGGCTTTCCCGGCTGAGCCTGTCAAAAATGACAGTTATCTTGAAGCTCCCACGCCGATAAAATTTCTCTGTGTGATCAGGAGTCTCAAAGGAAGCGGTGATGAAGATGAGAAAAATTGGCAGAATCTTTCAAATCTTGATGGTGGGCTGCGTGCTCCTGCTGGGCTGCGTTTACGCGGCGGCGCAGGATGTGCGCTTCAACTACAAGCAAGGCACAGATTTCTCGAAGTACAGGACCTACAAATGGGTCACGGTGCCGGGCGTTCAATACCCCCATCAACTCCTTGATGAACAGATCAAGCAGGCGATTGATGCGCAGTTGTCCATGAAGGGATTGTCCAAGACCGAAAGCGACAATCCGGACCTTTACGTCACCTACCAGCTTGCGATTGATAAAGAGAAACAGTGGAACTCTTTTAGCACAGGTGGCGCCAACTGGGGCTGGGGCGGCTGGGGCGGCTGGGGCGGCATGCAAACGACGACCATGACCAGCGAAACCATCAATGTCGGCACTCTGGACCTTGACATCTACGAGGTGGGGACAAAACAGCAAATCTGGCGCGGCGAGGTGAGTAAGACCGTGAAGCAGCAGAAGGACCCGCAAAAGCTCCAGAAGAATCTGAATAAGGCGATGGCGAAGTTAATGAAGAATTATCCACCGCCCGTGAAATAGCAGACTTCCGGCTACTCTATCATTAAGGAGTTTCTTATGAAGATAATCATTGGAATCGCTTGTTGTCTATTGTCCATGTGCCTGGCAGGCACTCAGGGACGAGCACCCGGACAGGCGGAGAAGCAAAAGGGCGAGAAATTCTCCCCGCTGGCTCGCGGTATTTTCGATCCAGATCCTTTACCGCAAGAGGATAAGCCAAAAGCGGATAAGCCAAGGACCGAAAAGTTTGGGGCGCTCGCTTATATGCCGAGCGGTGCAGGCCGCGCAATGGTGGGGGTGGGGGCGACGGCTAACGTTGATCTTTACGTTAAAAGCTATACGAGCGATGCGGAGGCGAAGGTGTTGGCCGGGACGCTCCTCGAAGGCGGCCCGGACGCCCTGCTCAAGGCGCTTGAGAAGGCTGACTCGATAGGCAAGATCACGCTCACCGGAAGGGTCGGCTTCTACGACCTGAAGCTCATCCGCTCGCACCGGACGCCAACGGGAAGACGGATTATTGCCGTCGGGGACCGCCCCATCGGCTTCCTGGAGGCTTACGTCTCCAACCGATCCAGAGATTACGAATTCGGGATTCTTCAACTGAACCTGAAGAGGGACAAGAATGGTAAGGAGAAAGGTGAAGGAGCCCTGATTTACGCAGCCAAGGTAAAGGTGATTAACGGGAAAAAGGTTGAGATAGAGAACTATGGCATTGACCCTATCCGTCTGATGGGCGTGCGTAAGCTGTAGGGTGAGGTCCGCGCGAACGAGGGAAGCGAGGTTTGCCGTCCCGTGTGGGCCTGATTTCAGCCGTCCGCGGATTCCCGGGCCGTGGGGATTGATGATTACCCTGGCCTCTTAGAATTTAAAAATCGTTTCAGTTTGACTCTGGCCTTGTGGAGCTGCGACTTCGAATTACCGGACGAACAGCCGAGCAATCTCGCAATCTCCTCGTGATTGTAACCCTCCATATCATGGAGGACAAAGATCAGCCGGCAGCCCGGGGATACCCGCGCCAGGGCCGCATCTAAAGCAATCTTATCCACGACCTGGGGACGGGCTGAATGCCTGCTCCATTGTGAAGCTGAGATTTCCGCCGCGACGTCTTCAACTATCTTTTCCCTGCGCACCCTGATGTGACGGAAATACATCAGCACCTGATTGACCGTCAGGCGATGCAGCCAGGTGGTGAACTGACCCTCTCCGCGGAAGGAACCGATCTTTCGGAAGAGCTGGAGAAAGACCTCCTGTGTGAGGTCTTCGGCATCAGCCGCATTGCGCGTCATCCGCAAGCACAATGAGTAGACTCGATGGCTGTGGCGGTCATACAGATTACCAACGGCCGCCAGCTCCCCACTGGCGGCCGCCTGTGCCAGCGCGAAATCCGAGTCCTTCGGATTTTCGGCTGTGACACCCATGAAAAAAGTCCGGGTGGGTAGAAGATCGCAGCTTGCCGTTTGATTCATAGCACTCTCTTAATTAATCTAAGGCTCGGGACTGCTGCCTGATAACTGTCAGAAGTAACAGGTTGGACGTGAAGGTGTTTTGAAAGTGAGAGTCCTGACAACGTTAGCGCGGCATTTACTGGAAGCGGGGAGGAAAGGCGCGGAGGAGCCGCGGAGCCAACCTCGCCAAAGGGCTCGCCGGGGAGAGATCGGCTTTGAGCCTCCTGAAAGATCGGTTCGGCATCATTTTGATGACAGACTTAGTGGTGCGCTCAGCGCGAATGCGCCTGTGCGTAATAACCGCCACGATAGCGCGTGAACAGGCGGGGCAAACCTGTGGGCGGGTCAATTTTTACTTTGACGCGGTGCCACTTGCCGTCGGCCGTAAAGTTCGATGGCCTGTAGCCTATCGCGTACTGGTGACGCAACTCCAGGGCGATACGCTCGAAGACATCGTACATCTCTTCTTCCGTCCTGGGGTGGAAGTATTTCCCGCCCGACGCCGTGGCAATGTGTGTGAGCACTTCCTCGCCGGACAGAGTTAAATCCCTGGCATTCCCCTCGGCCACTCCAATCGAGTAGGTGATCACATCAGACTCCTTCAGCAGCCTGCTCAGCTCATCGAAAGTATAGCGCGAGTTGTTATCCTCCCCGTCCGAGATGAGCAGGAGCGCCCGCCTGGGGCGTGTGCCGCGCAGGACTTTGTTGAGGCCCAGATAGCAGGCGTCATAAAGCGCTGTCGTCCCGTGGGGTGTGACATGAGTCAGTTTGTCTATGACGGCCTGGCGGTCGCGCGTCCGGTCCAGGGAAAGGGAGGCCTCTCCGTCCTGTAAGGTGATAAGGTAATACTCGTCCTCATGATGGCTCGTTTCCATGAAGCGGGCGAGGGCCTCTCTGGCCCGCCGGATCTTTCCTTCCGTCATCGAACCTGTCAGGTCAATGATAATGCCGACGGAGATGGGCGAATCATCTTCACCGAAGAAACTGATCTCCTGCGGTCTCTTCTCGTCAAAAATAGTGAAAGCTGATTGGGGAAGCCCGGAGATGTGTTGGCCGGATTTATCTGTCACCGTGACGTTGAAGGTGATCAAATCCGCGTTGACGACGATCTGGTCGTCGCCGGCAGAGTCGCCGCTTTTCGCCGGCGCTGTTGAAGGCTTGTGGGTCAGCAAAGAATCACCCTTCTGCTGAACGCTGGCGGTCGGGGAGAAAAAGAGCGTAACAAGAAAAAAACTCGAAACCAGGCCGAGTCTTACTACCATCCGATACGGCATTACAAACCCTCCCGTAAAGCTTGCTTGTTAAAGACAGGAGCCGTTAGTTGCAAGGGTTGATTCTGTGTTTTAGGGGACAACCGAATTTTAAGTCAAGAGGTCCGGGTAAGCAAGAGATGGCTACCGGAATAACTGAAGGCCGGCAGTTAATCGTGCGCTTCGGCAGGCTCCCACGGGGTTACCCGTCCCAAAGGTCCGGGCCTCAAAAAGCCTATCAACTTTACCACGGTGTACCTGTTAAAAGTGACAGTTACCTGCCATCACACGCTTCGCTAACCTTCGCCTACAGGAATTAGAGCGCCTAAATAAAGGGTTGGTTCCCTAACCGAAACGGAGGCTATATGAAACTGAATCATAAAAATTGGATAAAAGCTGCCGGCGCAACTCTTATCGCAATCGGTTGGCTGGCGGTCGCCGCACAATCCATTCGAGCGCAAACCCCGGACGATCAGAAGCCGCCTCCTGAAGTGCAACAGCTAAAGGAGAAGGTCAAGCAACTGGAGCAAACAGTCGAGGACCTGAAGGGGCAGATCAACTCCATCGAAGAGGCGCAGAAGCAGATTAACTCCATCGAAGAGGCGCGGAAGCAGCCGGGCGCGGCGGCAGGGGAAACCGTTGCTGCTCCGGCTACGACCACCGCCACCGCCGAGATGCCTGCGGCCAAACCGGCCCAGGATAATGGCAAGGGTGGGAATACATTCGAGGTCTATGGCTTCGCCATGCTCGACATGGGCTATGATTTCAAACAAAACCATCCAGACTGGTTCGATACCGTCCGGCCCACAAAGCTACCGGCCTTTAGGAACGAGTTCGGCCCTGACGGCAAGACCTACTTCGGCGTCCGACAGTCAAGGCTCGGCGTCCGCTCATCCACGCCCACCAAATATGGCCAGTTGAAGACGGTCTTTGAGTTCGAGTTGTTCGGCACAGGCGTTGACGCCGGCCAGACAACCTTCCGCCTCCGTCACGCCTATGGCGAGCTGGGCCATTTCGGGGCTGGCCAATACTGGACCGTTTTCGGTGATACCGATGCCTATCCGAACTCATTCGAGTACTGGGGACCAAACGGGTTGGTCTGGTTTCGCAATGTCCAGTTTCGCTGGATGCCGCTCAAAGGCAAAAACTCCGTGACGCTCGCGCTGGAGCGTCCGGGCGCCAGCGCCGACCAGGGCGTGTACGCAGACCGCATCGCGTTGCAGGGCATCAAGCCAAAACTGGCCTGGCCCGATTTAACGGGGAACGTGCGGTTCGACCGGGATTGGGGGCATGTCCAGTTTTCCGGCTTAGTCAGAAGTATCCGGTGGGTGGATACCAACAACGACCCGTTTGATCTCGGCGGAAGCGCCGTCGGTGTGGGGGGCTCCGTCAGCTCACACCTCAATTTTAACAAGAGCAACATCGGGCGCTTTCAGCTCACTTACGGCAAGGGAATCGAGAACTACATGAATGATGCGCCGGTTGACATCGGCGTCAAAAACAATCTTGCTGCCGGGGACCCGAGCAAGCCAATCAGGGGCGTGGCTTTACCCATCCTGGGCTTCTCCACGTTCCTGGACCACACATGGAACAAACGCTTCAACAGCGCCATAGGTTATTCCATGCTCAACATCTGGAACTCAGACGGGCAAGCCCCGAGCGCCTTCCGCAGAGGTCATTATGGGCTCGGCAACCTGCTCTTCTCGCCGGTGGATAAGGTCACGGTGGGCGGAGAGTTCCAGTGGGGAAGGCGAGAGAACTTTAGCGATGGCTGGGGCGTGAATGACTACCGCATCCAGTTTTCGTTCAAATACAGCTTCTCGAAGGTCTGGGAATTTTAATGGGGAGAAAGCGGAAAGGAAGGAGCCGGAGGTTTTCCCGGCTCGAATAAACAAACGGCTCTTCGAGAGGTGGTTTCACGTTGTTTGTGTGTCCGGCCCGACCTGATTCGACTCCGGACACGACCAAGCGACCTGAAGGGAAAAGATATGTTGACGAAGAGGACGCGCGTCGCCCCGCTGATGGTGGCGATACTCCTGGTAACGAGTTTCATTCCCGGCCACCTGCCCGCACGGGCGCAACAGACCAGCCCGGTCGCGCCCCGTCGAGAACAGGTGCAGGCCGCCGTGCGCGAGGCCTACGACAAGTTCAAGAGCGACACCGGCGGGAAGAATGCTGATTACATTCCCTATCTGGCGAAGGTGGACTCAAAGCTTTTCGGGATCGCGGTTGTCTCAACCGACAACCAGGCGCTCACGGTGGGCGACCTCGATTACTCATTCTCGATTCAGTCGATCTCGAAGGTCTACTCGATGGCGCTGGCAATGGAGGAGTTGGGGCCAGACACAGTGTTCCAGAAGATCGGCTCCGAGCCGACGGGCCGCGCCTTCAATTCGGTCTTCGCGGTTGCGGATATGCCGACGCACACGGGCAACCCGTTCGTCAACGCGGGCGCCATTTCCACCGTCAGTCTGATCTCCGCCAAGAGCGCCGATGAGAAGTGGAACAAGATTCTGGACTTTTACAGTCGGGCCGCGGGCGAAAAGCTCAAGCTCATCGACGAAGTCTACAAATCGGAAGCGGCGACGAATACCGGCAACAAAGCGCTGTCGATGCTGCTGGCGAAATACGACCGCATCTATGCCGACCCGTTCGAGTCAGTTGATATCTATACCAAGCAGTGCTCTGTCGGCGTGAATGTGTTGCAGCTGGCGCGCATGGGGGCCACGCTCGCCAACAACGGCAGGAATCCCGCGACCGGCGAGCAGGTCGTCAAGGCCGAAAATGTCCCCTACATCCTCTCCACCATGATGATGGCGGGTTTGTACGACGGCTCTGGGAGCTGGTCATGGCACGTTGGTCTTCCGGCAAAGAGCGGGGTCGGTGGCGGCATCGTCGCGGTCGTCCCGGGCAAGGGCGCCATCGCGGTCTTCGCTCCGCCGCTGGATGAGGCGGGCAACAGCGTCAAGGCTCAGAAGGTCATCGAGTTTGTGGCGAAGAAGCTGGACTACAACCTCTATTCTCCGGGTTCCGTTGGCCTGAAGCCCGGGGGACAGATCGGACAGAAATAGTTCCGGGGATGGCACGCTCGAAACAGGTCGGGACGAGTCCGGAGCCGGCTTTTTGAGGCTTAGAAATATGAACAGGCGAAACTCCTGGAAATTAAAGTCACGACTCGCGCAAGTGCTAATCCTGTGCCTTGCGCTCCTCACACCCGCCATTCGGGCGGCGGCTCAAACGCCGGCGAGCGCGGCACAATCGAATGAGTACCTTTTCAACGACTCACACTTTCATCTGACGAACTACATTCAGGAAGGCACGAATATCCGTGACTTTCTGAAGATCATGGGGAACAAGGCGGGCCGCGTCGCCATCTTCGGCATTCCCTTGCAGCAACAGTGGTCCTACAGGGTTGATGGTGACCGCCAGCCCACTTATTACCTGAGCTCGGACACGCCGCTCTACTACTACTCGTTTACGGACGCCTGGATCGCCGTAGCCTACAAATCGCTTTCCCGGGAAGAGCGGGACCGTTTCGATCCCATGATTACAGGCTTCAACCCGGCGGACATGTACGCCGCGGACCACGTGCGCCGCGTGCTCGAAACCTTCCCCGGCGTCTTTTCCGGCATCGGGGAGTTCAGCATTCACAAAGAGTTCGTCTCGGCGAAGATCGCCGGCGGGGTCGCCAGCCTCGAAGACCCCGCGCTGGACCGGCTCATAAACTTCGCTGGTGAAGTGGGCCTGGTGGTCTTAATCCACAATGATGTTGATACGCCGTTTGCCAGAGAGGGGTCGGCGCCCGCGTACCTTGACCAGCTTAAAGCTCTCTTCAAACGGCATCCCACCGCCACCTTCATCTGGGCGCACATAGGCGTGGGCCGTGTCGTTCGTCCGGCCAGGGCGCAGGGAGCGCTCATCGAAGAGATGCTCAAAGACCCCGCGTTCAATCACGTCAATTTCGATATTTCGTGGAGCGAGGTGGCGAAGTACGCGGTCGCAACACCTGAGTCGGCAAGAGCCGTGGCCGAGGTCATCAACCGCTATCCGGATCGCTTCCTCTTCGGCACAGATGAGGTGGCCCCGCCAGATCAGGAAACCTATCTGAGGGTCTATCACCAGTATGCTCCTCTTTGGAAACTGCTCGATAGGGAAGCGAGCGAGAAGGTCCGGAAAGGGAACTACGAACGGCTCTTCGACGAGGCGCGGCGAAAAGCGCGGTCGTGGGAAAAGGCGCATGTCGGGTAACGCGCATCAGCCGGGAAGCAGTTTTTATTTAATATTCAGCGTTTTGCTCGGAGGTTTAGCATGAAAAGAAAAATGGCACGGCAGGGATTTTCAAACCTGCTCATTCGCTGTACCAGCTTTATTGCGTGCGCGGCGCTCCTGGTGCCCGGTAATACTGCCTCCCTGGCACGTCAGGGCCAGCCACCGCCGGCCTTCACTCAGGATGCTGCCGCCCAGGGGGCAGTGAAGATTCCGTCGGACCAACTCGACGCGCTGGTCGCGCCGATTGCGCTCTACCCTGACGAACTGCTCAGCCAGACGCTCGTCGCTTCGACCTATCCGCTGGAGATCATACAGCTCCATCAGTGGCTGGAGAGAAACAAGGGCCTGAAGGACAAAGCGCTGGTGGAGGCGGTCAAGAAACAACCCTGGGACCCGAGCATTCAGGCGATGGCCGCCTTGCCCGACCTGGCGAAGCGTCTTTCGGACGACATTCAGTGGACCACCGATCTGGGCAACGCTTTTCTGGCGCAGCAAAAGGATGTGATGGATGCCATTCAACGCATGCGCGCCAAAGCTCAGGGCACAGGCGCGCTGGCCTCGAACCAGCAGCAGAAGGTCGAGACGCAGGTGGTCGAGAGCAAGTCTGTCATTGTCATAGAGCAGGCAAACCCTCAGGTCGTGTATGTCCCTTCTTATAACCCGACGGTTGTTTATGGCCCGCCTGTTTATCCCTACCCGCCGATTTATTACCCGCCATACTCGACGGGCGCGGTCATTGCTGCGAGCGCCATCTCTTTCGGCGTTGGCGTGGCTCTGGGTGCTGCGTGGGGCGGTGGTTGGGGCTGGGGCTGCGGCTGGGGCGGCGGCGATATCAACATCAACCGGAATAACAATTTCAACCGGAACACCAACATCAACAATATCCAGGGCGGCAACCGCACCAACATCGGAAACGGAAACAGGGCGACCGCGTGGCAGCACAATCCGCAGCATCGCGGGGGCGCTCCATATTCGGACCGCGCCACGGCAAACAGATTTGGCGGCACGGCACGCGGCGATTCATTAGCTAATCGCCAGAGGAGCGCGCAACGAGACATCGGACGACAGGGCGGCAATCTCGGTAGCACCAATCGCGGAGGCGTAGGCAATCGCGGCGGTATCGGTGATCGCGGAGGCGTGGGAAATCGCGGCGGCGTCGGTGATCGCGGCGGAGTAGGCAACAGAGGTGGTGTCGGTGATCGCGGCGGCGTCGGTGACCGTGGAGGGATTGGTGATCGTGGTGGTGTGGGCGACCGGGGCGGCGTCGGGAATCGCAGCGGACCATCGGTGAGTGACCGCAGTCGCGTTTCTGACCGGGGCGGCGTCGGTGCCGGCGACCGCGTTTCGAATCGCGGTGGGTCCGGCGTGGGCGACCGTTCCATGGGCAGCGGAGGTCGTTCCAGTGGAGGGCTCGGAGGAGGCGGTGATCGCGTCGGCAATCGCAGCATTTCAAGCGGTTCGAGCATGGGAAACCGCGGCGGCTTCGGAGGAGGTTCCGGTGGCTTCAGCGGCATGGGCGCGCGCTCAAGCAGCAGCCGAGGCTCTTCCAGCATGGGCAGCTCACGTAGCGCCGGAGGCGGCTTTGGAGGCGGCAGCCGCGGCGGCGGTGGCGGTGGTTTTGGTGGTGGCAGCCGCGGTGGCGGTGGTCGTGGCGGGGGCGGCCGGCGGAGGTAATGGATTATGAATGGGAGAAGAATCATGGAATCAGCACCTTTTAATCGGAAGCTCGCAAACCTTTTGTCAGCGGTGAGCATAGTCACCTTTTCGTGTCTGCTGCTCGTCGGAGTTGCGTCGCCGGCGAGCGCGCAACATTCGATAGCTTCCTCTGTGAAGCACAGAATGTTCACAACCGCCGACGAGGCCGCGGACGCGCTCATTGATGCCGCAGATAAGTTTGATGAGACTGCTCTCACGGAAATTCTCGGCCCCGGCAGCAACGACATCATTCACACAGGAGAACCCGCTCGTGACCGTGAGGTTGCCGCGGAGTTCGCCGCGACGGCGCGCGTGAAAAGGAACATTTCCCTTGATCCGAAGAATTCCCGCCGCGCATTTCTGGAGATAGGCGATGATGGCTGGCCTTTCCCGGCGCCCATCGTCAAGCAGGGCAGGAAATGGTTTTTTGATGCAGCGGCGGGGCGTCAAGAGATTCTCTACCGCCGCATCGGCAGGAATGAGCTGGACGCCATCCAGATCTGTCGCGGCTATGTCGAGGCCCAGCACGAATACGCGCTCGGCAAACGCGAAGGCTACGACGTTAACCAGTACGCGCAACGCGTCATCAGCACGCCCGGAAAGCAGGATGGATTGGCCTGGCAGAAGGCTGACGGGACATGGGACGGGCCCATCGGCGAAAAGGTCGCAAAGGCCATCGCGCGCGGCTACGCGAGCCGGAACGAGCCGTTTCACGGCTACTACTTCAAGGTGCTCAAAGGGCAGGGCCCCGCTGCGCCGCTCGGCCGGATGGATTTCGTCGTCAACGGCGTCATGATCGGTGGCTTTGCGCTCGTCGCCTTTCCCGCGCAGTACCGTCTCACGGGCGTGAAGACCTTCATGGTGAGTCATGACGGAGTGGTCTATGAAAAAGACCTGGGCCCGAACACGCTGAAGTTTGTCGAGGGAATGGAACGCTTTAACCCGGATAAGGCATGGAGTCCGGTAATAGATGATAACTAGGCGGCAGTCAGTGAGTTTGAATGGGATAAAGAGGAGATAGACAGTCGAAGTTTGACGGTCAAATCCCGCGCGGCTAGAGGGTGACTTAACTCAAGAGGTGCATTCTCGCCACCTTTGGACAGATGGTTGGCTTACTTGAAAGGAGCAAAAGCCATGAAAAGTTTACACGAGGTTCTTAATAACAACGAAGGCAGAGAGCGCCCCGATGAAGTCGACCGGGAAGATCCCCTTGGCAGCACGGGCGAGTTGCTTTCACAGGATATTCCACCCGGCGTTGATCGCCGTAATTTCTTGATTCGCAGCGCTGTGGTTGGCGCTGCGGCGATAATGACGGGACGGACCCTCTTAGCTGCGGACAGAACACACGAGGCAGTCAAGTCGATGCCGCCCCCGCTCTCCAGGTCGATGCCGTCCCCGCTCTCTAGAGGACTATATGTCCATCGGGCTTCGAAAGGGCCCATCATGATCACGGGTGACGAGTTCTACAAAGTGGGGCCCGGCCCCTCAAGCTCGCACACGATCGGCCCGATGCGTATTACCTATGATTTCTACCAGCGCTGCACGAAGCTGCCGGCGGACCAACTCGCGAAGGCAACCGCGCTGAGGGTCAACCTGTTCGGCAGTCTCAGTGCGACAGGCAAGGGACACGGCACGGAACGAGCTACTCTGGCAGGCTTGATCGGGATGGAACCCGCCACTGTCGATCCCCTGTTCCTTGACGGCCTGCGCGACAAGCCTGACCAGTCGTTCAAAGTTAAGCTCGGCGGAAAAGAAATCCCGGTCACGCTCAAGGATATCGTCTACGACGCTCCGAAAGGCGACTTCCATCACCAAAACACAATGGTGTGTCACCTTCTGGCTGGCAACGAAGATGTGTTCCAACTGGAATACTACTCCGTCGGCGGCGGATTCATCGAGTGGAAAGGCTATGAGCCGCCGAAGAAGAATGCTCCGAAGTACCCGTTCGAGACAATGAAGGAGCTTCGGGCCCATGCTGATAATAACAAGTTGTCCATCGGACAGGTAATGCTGGCGAATGAAATGTCGATCGCCGGCAAGACCGAGGCGGAAGTAAATGCGTTCATCGACAAGATCATCAACGCGATGCTCGCGACGGTAAAGTCGGGGTTGAGCATGCCGGAGGATGGCATACTTCCAGGCCCGATCAAGCTACACAGCAAAGCAGCGACGGTTTATAAGCGCGCGATGGACGAGCAGAACTTGGCAGACCGCGGAATCGGCCTGCTGTCCGCTTGTGCGATAGCCGCTTCTGAGGAGAACGCTCGCGGCCACCTGGTTATAACCGCTCCGACGGGCGGCTCTGCCGGAGTCATGCCGTCCCTCGTCTACGGTCTGATGGAAGGCCGCAAGATCTCGCGGGAAAAGGTCCGTGAAGGCATGCTGGCCGCCCTCGGGGTGGGCTATCTCTGCAAGCATCATGCGACGCTGGCTGCTGCCGAGGGCGGCTGCCAGGCCGAGATCGGTGTGGCTTCCGCCATGGCTGCGGCATTGGTCGCCACGGCGCGCGGAGCTGAGTCGCGGGTGGTCGAGAACGCCGCGGAATCGGCCCTTGAGCATCACCTGGGCCTGACCTGCGATCCCGTCGCCGGGTACGTGCAGGTCCCGTGCATTGAAAGATGTGCGTTCGGCGCCGTCAAGGCCTGGACCGCCTATGCGATCGCCAGCAACGAGATCGCGAACCACCACCGCGTAGGCCTCGACGAAACCGTGCAGGCCCTGGCCCAGACCGCCAAGGACATGAACAGTAAGTACAAGGAAACAAGCGAGGCCGGTCTGGCTCTCTCCGTGGTGCTTTGCTGATTAAAGGGACTCCGATGGAATTCAGGTCGGGGAATTATTCTGCGATGGACTTCCATCCTTAGCGGCGACGGCTCGCCGAGCCGTCGCCATAACATACCCTGGTCAATCGGCTTTAGGACGGCTACTAGAAGGAAATCTAACATGTCGATACGCCCAGGATACATCAGACTCTCCGCCATATTTGCGTTGATGTCAGTAGCCTTGTTCACGGCTTCCGCCTCCGGACAGTCTCCGGCAACCCGGCCAACCAGCACGGATAAGGGAATCGACACCGCTCAGGGATCCCCGGTGGGAAACCCGGGAAATAAAGGCGCTGCTTCGGAACCCAAACCAGGCAGCGCGGAGAACAAGATCGCGGCTGAGGAGCCCAAGCCAGACGACCTGAAGAGCGAAGTCGCGGGCGTGAAGGCGGAGAACGCCGCGATTCGAGAGGAGAACGCCGCGGTTCGAGAACTACTTCGCAAGATGGAGGAACAGCAGAAGACACTACTTGAACAGGTCGACCGTTTGCAGCGCCGGCTTGATGGGGGCACGGTAACGGATGTGTTGACCGCCGGCCAGCCAATTGTACCACCGGCAACGGCAGATGCCTCGGTGCCGAATGCCGCGTCGAATACACCACAGGCGGTGACAAATTCAGCCGGTACTTCCGCACAGCCGGCATCCGTTTCCGCAAAACAGGCAGCCGACGATCGCTATAGAGATGGAATCATCATCTGGCAAACGCCCGACGACGCCAGGGTGCCTTTTCTGCTCAACTTCAACATCAATACCCAGCTCCGATATCTCAATACAGTTTCGTCCGACAAAACTTTCACCGACCACCTGGGCGTCGTCCGCGAGGTTCATACACGCAACGATATCACGGTAAATCGCACCATGTTCATCCTCGGCGGCTACATCTTCGACAAGAGGCTGCGCTATAGCTTCACCGTCTGGACGTCAGCCGGGGCCGCCTCGATCGTCGTAGCCGGGAACATCGGCTGGCGATTCAACAAGGCCTTTTCGCTCACTGCAGGTTACACCGGCGTCCCGGGCAGCCGATCACTGGTTAACACGTTCCCGTTTTTTGCGGCGATCGACAGGAGCATGGCCGACAACTTCTTTCGTCCCGGCTTCACCCAGGGCGTCTGGGCGAACGGAGAACCTCTGAAGAATCTGCATTACTTGGCGTTCGTCGGTAACGGTCTCAATACCCTGAGCATCTCGGCAAACAAGATCGACACGAATCTGCTTTTTTCCGGCAGTGTCTGGTGGGAGCCGCTGGGACCCTACGGAGAACCGGGCAAATCACGCAACATGTACGATGATTATTTCTCCTCCAAAAAAGCTCGCATTCGAATTGGCACCTCGTTTACCAGATCCCGGGAGGACCGTTTCTCAAATCTCGATCAATCAAGTCCCGAGAATACGTCACTGTACAATTCCGACGGCGTGCTGACCTTCTCGACCGGAGCGTTTGCGCCGGGTGTAACGGTCGATAAGGCCACGTATAAGATGTGGGCGATTGACGGGGGCGTCAAATGGAAGGGGCTGGCGGTCAACGGGCAATACTTCATGCGTTGGCTGAACAAATTCGAAGCCGACGGACCGCTTCCGCTCGCATCCACGTTTGACCACGGCTTTGAGTTGACGGCGGGTCATTTTGTGATTCCTAAGAAACTCCAGCTTTATGGCCGCGGGTCTAAGGTCTTTGGACAGTTTCGCAACTCTTCCGAGTATGGCGGTGGGGTAAGGTGGTATTTCCTTCCGACCGAGCGGCTGTGGCTCAACACAGAGCTGCTCCGGGTCAACCATGCTCCTTATAGCGGGGCCTTTACTCCGTATACCGCGGGTTTGAACGGCTGGGTGCCGATGGTGCAGACGGTCCTCGCTTTTTGACGACCGTCAGTTTCTGACATTCGCCCGATTTCGGCTCCTTTTAATTGGCCCACCGGGCCGTCAGGCAGGTGGAGGCTGTCCGGGCGCATAAACAATCGGATTGTGTCCAGGGAAGAGTCTCTAAGCATGCATACCCACGCTTCCATGAATTTGGGTTGAAAAGGGTAGAACAAGATGATGGCGCCAAAGAAACCGATAAAACATCGCCATCAGGCAAAGCGGAGCAACGACACCGCGAGGTCCGCCCCCGTTGGCGGGTTACCAATGACAGCTGGCTAACCTCTAAGCCAGCTTTCCTCAGGTCTTACCTTGAGTTCTTTCACCCGGATATTTATTGGACTGAAAGGTGAAACGATAAAGCGTTGTCAGCGATAGGACCACTGACAATCTTCCTCATTTCCCGAAGGATTTCGAAGAAAAAAACCAATCAATTCGAAGACACCTGTCAGTTTTGACAGTTTCGCATTGCTGCAAAAGGGATAGAGTAGGCTCGTTTAGCCGCGCCGCCAGGCGGAGATCGGTCTGGCCGCGGCGTTGGTCGCAACTACACACGACGCGAGCGTCCGCGTCCTCGAGAACGCGGGCGAGTCGGCGCTGGAACATCATCCGGGAATGACCTGCGATCCGGTCGCCGGGTTCGCGCAGATTTCGCGCATCGAGCGTTGCGCATTCGGCGCGGTCAAGGCCTGGACGGCCTACGCCATCGCCAGCAATGAGATCGAGACCAGGCATCGGGTTGAACTGGCTGGCTCTATCACCGGGTCCACCTTTACGCGAGCCAAACGCCCCGTATCGCGGTGTCGTTCAACGCAACGCGGGAGCGGCCAGGCTCCGCAGAGCGAAAGGACTGAGAGCTATGGAGACGCCGGCAACAATAGACTTGATAAGCAAACACGATTCGCGGAAGAACGTTCGTGTGGCCGCTGTCGCCTGGCTGGTGGCTGCGGTCTACTACTTCTACCAGTACGCTCTGCGTTCTGCCCCGGCCGTCATGATGCCGGAGTTGTCGGAGGCCTTCGGCTTGAGCGCGCTGGGCGTGGCCTCGATCGTGGGCCTTTTCTACTATAGCTATTCCCCCTTCAGTCTGGTCGCAGGCGTGGCCATGGACCGGCTGGGGCCGCGCCGGCTACTGCCCGCGGCCGCGGCGGTGGTCGGTCTCGGCGCGCTCCTCTTTGCTACGGGGAGCCCCGAAGCGGCGAGCGTCGGGAGACTGTTGCAGGGGGCCGGCGGCGTCTTTGCGCTGGTGGGCGCAATCTACATTGCGACCAAAAACTTCCCGGCCTCACAGGCTGCTACCTTGATAGGCGCAACCCAGATGTTCGGGATGGCCGGTGGCTCCGCCGGCCAGTTCGCCGTCGGGCCGCTGATTGGCCGAGGAGTGCCCTGGAGCGCTTTCTGGACCATCATGGGCGTCGTCGGTCTGGCGCTCGGCGGCCTTCTCTTTCTGCTCCTGCCGAAGGAAGAGAAGAAAGCGCAGCCTGACGACTGGATGAAGGGCGCGGCCCAGGCTTTCAAAGTGGTGTTCAGGGATCCGCAGTCAATCCTCTGCGGCCTGATCTCGGGCCTGCTGTTTATCCCGACCACCATCTTCGACATGATCTGGGGCGTGCGCTACTTACAGGAGGGGCATGCTCTTGGCTATGCCGAGGCTGTCCTGCGTTCGGCGACTATTCCCTTCGGGTGGATCATCGGCTGCCCGCTGCTCGGTTTCATCTCCGACCGGTTGGGGCGACGCAAGCCCGTCATCATCCTGGGCGCCGTTCTCCTTCTGAACTGCATGGCCTGGATACTCTACGGCCCGGCCAATGTCTTTCCTCCTTACATGCTTGGCCTCCTGGCAGGCATAGCGTCGGGCGCGGCGATGCTGCCTTACACGGTGATTAAGGAGGCCAACCCTCCGCAGTATGGCGGCACTGCGACAGGCGTCATCAACTTTCTGAACTTTACCTTCAGCGCACTGTTAGGACCGGTCTTCGGGTGGTTTCTGCAACGCGTCTCGGGCGGGACCGAACAGATGGCGTTGGGCCATTACCGGACAGCGTTCCAGCCGCTCATGTATGGCGTCGTCGCCGCCATCATCCTCGCTCTGTTTCTGAAAGAGACGGGGCCGGCGGTTCACATGAAGCAATTAGAGGCAGCAGAGGAGAGATAGAAATGGTTCACGCAACAGGGACTGGAAAATATGAAAGGTTGTTGGAGAGATGCGAGAGCCTGGAACCCATTCCATGCGCGGTCGCGCACCCCTGCGAAGCGACGGCCCTCGCGGGGGCGGTCGAGGCAGCGGAGAAAGGATTGATCGTGCCGATCCTGGTCGGCCCGGCTGCCAGGATTGAAGAGACGGCCCGGGCGGCCGAGCTGGACCTGGGCAGTTTCGAAATCGTGGACGTGCCGCATGGCCAGGCGGCAGGAGCAAAGGCCGTGGAACTCGTCAGGGAAGGCCGCGCCGAAATCCTGATGAAGGGGAGCCTGCATACGGACGAGCTGATGTCCGCAGTGGTCGCGCGCGACGGCTTGCGCACTGGCCGCCGCATCAGCCACGTCTTCGTCATGGATGTCCCCACCTATCATAAGGTGCTCATCGTCACCGACGCCGCGATTAATATCGCACCCACGCTCGAAGACAAGGCGGACATCTGCCAGAACGCCATAGACCTCGCCATCTCACTGGGACTCGAAAATCCTAAGGTCGCCATTCTCGCCGCGGTCGAAACCGTCACTTCAAAGATGCCCGCGACCATAGACGCCGCCGCACTTTGCAAGATGAGTGAGCGCGGGCAGATCAAGGGCGGCCTGCTGGATGGCCCGCTGGCCTTCGACAACGCGATCAGTAAAGAAGCGGCTGTGACGAAGGGCATCGCTTCGGAGGTTGCAGGTGACCCGGACATCCTGCTTGCGCCGGACCTCGAAGCGGGTAACATCCTCGCCAAGCAGCTCAGTTTTCTCGCCAATGCCGACAGCGCGGGGCTGGTCCTCGGGGCCAGAGTGCCCGTCATTCTGACCAGCCGCGCCGATAGTGTGCGGTCGCGGATTGCCAGTGGCGCGGTCGCCGTGCTGGTGGCTCATGCGCGCCGCCAGCCCTTAGTGAAGGGGATGTCAAATGCCTAGCGGAAACTATATCACTGTTGACGGCAACGAGGCCGCGGCCTCGGTTGCATTCAGGTTGAGCGAAGCAATTGCGATCTACCCGATCACCCCCAGCTCGCCGATGGCCGAACATTGCGACGAGTGGGCCAGCCACGGCAAGACCAATCTCTGGAACGTCATCCCCGAGATGGCCGAGATGCAATCGGAAGGCGGCGCTGCGGGGGCCGTCCACGGCGCATTGCAGGCGGGCGCGCTGGCGACGACCTTCACCGCCTCGCAGGGCCTGCTCCTGATGATCCCTAATATGTACAGAATTGCCGGGGAGCTGTCGCCCTTCACCATGCATGTAACGGCTCGCGCGCTGGCCACCCATGCCCTCTCGATTTTCGGCGACCATTCGGACGTGATGGCCTGCCGCCAAACGGGCTTTGCGCTGCTCTGTTCAAACTCTGTGCAGGAGGTGCACGACCTGGCGGCGATTGCGCACGCCGCCACGCTTGAGTCGCGCATTCCGTTCATGCATTTTTTCGACGGCTTCCGCACTTCACATGAGGTGGCGAAGATTAAGGAGCTCGGCGACGATGACCTGCGCAGCCTCATCTCCGAGACCGCTATCGAAGCCCACCGCCAGCGCGCCCTGACCCCGGACCGGCCCGTACTCCGCGGCACCGCGCAAAACCCTGACGTGTTCTTTCAGGCGCGCGAGGCCGCGAACTCTTTTTATGATGCCTGCCCGGGAATAGTCGAGCATCTGATGGATCGCTTTGCCGCGCTGACGGGCCGCCGCTACAAGTTGTACGAGTACGCGGGCCACCCGGAAGCCGAACGCGTCATCGTCATCATGGGCTCGGGCGCGGAGACCGTGCAGGAAACGGTGGAATACCTAATGGATCGAGGCGAGCGGGTCGGGGTGCTCAAGGTGCGGCTCTATCGCCCGTTTTCGCCAGGAGCGTTCCTCTCGGCCCTGCCGCCGACCACGCGCAGCCTGGCTGTGCTGGATAGGACCAAGGAGCCCGGCGCTCCCGGCGACCCGCTGTACCTGGATGTGATGACCGCACTCGGCGAAGCGCGGGCCGAGGGGACATCGCCGTTCGGGCCGGAGCCGCAGGTGATCGCCGGACGATACGGACTGTCGTCGAAGGAATTTACCCCGGCGATGGTAAAGGCCGTCTTTGACGAACTGGAAAGGGAGCGTCCGCGCCGGCACTTCACGCTCGGCATCATTGACGATGTGACCCATACGTCGTTGCCGTGGGATGCGTCGCTCCACACCGAGGGGGAGGATGTTTCCGCCTCGCTCTTCTATGGCCTCGGCGCGGACGGCACGGTGGGCGCAAACAAGAACTCCATCAAAATCATCGGCCATGAAACCGACAATTACGCGCAGGGCTATTTTGTCTACGACTCGAAGAAGTCCGGAGCCATCACGATTTCGCACTTGAGATCGAGCGCGCGGCCCATCCGCTCCGCTTATCTGGTGGAAAGCGCGGGCTTCGTCGCCTGCCATCAGTTCGAGTTCATAGACAAGATTGACGTGCTGGAGTACGCCGCGTCGGGCGCCGTTTTTCTTTTGAACGCGCCGGGCGCCGCCGAAGCGGTCTGGGACCTGCTGCCGCGCGAGATGCAGGAGCAGATAATTGAAAAGCGGCTGCGCTTCTATGCCATTGATGCCTATGCGCTGGCGAAGCAGGTAGGCATGGGCGGGCGCATCAACACGATCATGCAGACCTGCTTCTTCGGCATCTCCGGCATCCTGCCTCGCGCGGAAGCGATCTCGCACATCAAGAAGTCCATTGAGAAAACCTACGGCAAGCGCGGGCCGGAGGTGGTGAGGCGCAACTGCGAGGTCGTGGACCTGGCGCTGGCACATCTCCACGAAATTCCGGTGCCGGAACAGACCACAGCCGCGCGCATGCGCCCGCCCATCGTTTCGGAACTGGCGCCCGACTTCGTGCAGAAGATCACGGCGGTGATGTTGGCCGGCAAGGGCGACCTCCTCCCTGTCAGCGCGTTCCCGGTCGACGGCACCTGGCCGGTGGGAACGGCGAAGTGGGAGAAGCGAAATATCGCTCTGGAAATTCCTGTCTGGGACCCGAAAGTCTGCATCCAGTGCAACCAGTGCGCCCTGGTCTGTCCGCATGCGGCGATCCGCGCCAAGGTGTACGACGAAACTGCGCTCGGTGACGCGCCGCCGACTTTCAAGTCAACCGGCTACAGAGGGAGCGAATACAAGGAGAAGCAATTTACGATTCAGGTGGCGCCGGAGGACTGTACGGGCTGTAACCTCTGTGTCAACGTCTGCCCGGCCAAAGACCGGACCAACCCGAAACACAAGGCGATCAACATGGAGCCGCAGGCTCCGTTGCGCGAAGTCGAGCGGACCAACTACGACTTCTTCCTGGACCTGCCGGAACTGGCGCGGACCGAGGTCGTGCGGCTCGACCACAAGGGGGCGCAGTTCCTGGAGCCGCTCTTTGAGTATTCCGGGGCCTGCGCCGGTTGCGGCGAGACGCCTTACATCAAGCTCCTGACCCAGCTCTTTGGCGACCGGCTGTTGATGGCTAATGCCACCGGCTGTTCCTCTATCTACGGCGGCAATCTGCCCACCACGCCTTACACGACGAACCGCGCCGGGCGGGGACCGGCCTGGTCCAACTCGCTGTTTGAAGACAACGCTGAGTTCGGCTTCGGCTTCCGGCTCGCGCTCGATGCTCACAGCGCCGCGGCCCGCGGCCTGGTCGAACGGCTGGCATCCGCGCTGGGCGATACGCTCGCGGCGGAGTTGCTCGGCGCGGATCAGGACAGCGAAGCAGGAATCGCGGCCCAACGCGAGCGGGTCCGGGTCTTGAGGGACAAACTGGCCCGCCTCGACACGCCTGAGGCGCGACGCCTGGAAACGCTGGCCGATTACCTGGTGAAGAAGAGCGTCTGGCTGGTGGGCGGAGATGGCTGGGCCTACGATATCGGCTACGGGGGGCTTGATCACGTGCTGGCCAACCGGCGCGACGTCAACGTGCTCGTGCTGGACACCGAAGTTTACTCCAACACGGGCGGTCAACAGTCGAAGGCGACGCCGCTCGGGGCGTCCGCCAAGTTTGCGGCCGCCGGAAAACCGGTCGGCAAAAAGGATCTCGGTCTGCTGGCCAGCATGTACGGGCACGTCTATGTGGCGCGCGTGGCGTTCGGAGCCAAGATGCTCCAGACCACGCAGGCATTCCTGGAAGCTGAAAGCTATCCGGGGCCATCTCTCATCATCGCTTACAGCCACTGCATCGCACACGGCTATGACATGGCCGACGGCGCCAGGCAGCAGAAGCTGGCCGTGGATTCCGGCGTCTGGCCGCTCTACCGGTTCGACCCGCGGCGGCTGGTCAAGGGCGAAGCGCCGCTCAACCTCGACTATGGCCCGCCTAAAGCCAAGGTCGCCGACTATATGCGCAACGAGTCGCGCTTTCGCGTGGTCGAGCGCGCCGACCCGGCGCGCTTCAAACGCTTCCTGGTGGATGCTCAGGCGGCGGCGGAGCGGCGTTACGCCGGCTATCGGCAACTGGCCGGAATCACCATGCCCGCCATCGAATCGGAGCCCGATGGAGCATCCTCTGAAAGCCCGAACGGAGATAAAGACAAATGAATCTCGCCACGACCTATCTGGGCCTCCGGCTGCCACACCCTTTGATCGTCGGCGCGGGGCCTCTGACCGACGATATAGATACCGCCCGCGAGCTTGAGGATCAAGGGGCCGCCGCTGTCGTCTTGCGGTCCATGTTTGAAGAGGAGATCACGGGCGAACAGATGGACGCGTTCTTTCACGCGGAGAACTACAGCGAGTCGTTTCCCGAGGCCACGAGCTATGCGCCCGATCCGGAGTCGGCGTTCGGGCCGGAAGAGTATCTGGAGCACCTGCGCCGCGTGAAAGAGGCGCTGGGCATTCCGGTGATGGCCTCGCTCAACGGTTGCTCCGCCGGAGGTTGGATCTCTTACGCCCGGCAGCTGGAACAGGCTGGAGCCGATGCGGTGGAATTACACCTCTATCATGCGGCGAGCGACCTCTCGCTCAGCGCCGCCGAGGTGGAGCACCAGATGGTCCAGATCGTGCGCGATGTCAAGCAGGAGCTACGCATCCCCGTCGCCGTCAAGCTTTCGCCCTTATTCACGGCCTTCGGACATTTTGCCGGCCAGCTCAGCGCCGCGGGGGCGGACGGGCTGGTGCTCTTCACGCGCTTTCACAGGATCGATATTGACGTGCTGGAGCTGGAGGTCACGCGCATGTTTGCGCTCTCAGATTCTGCTGACCTCCAACTGCGGCTGCGAGGCATAGCGGCGTTGGCCGGGCGCGTGCGGTCGTCGCTCGCCGTTACCGGCGGAGTCCATACCGGACTCGATGTCATCAAGGCCACGATGGCGGGTGCTCATGTCACGCAGATGGTCTCGGCGCTCCTCCGCGGCGGTCCGCGCCACCTGCGGACCGTCCGTTCCGAAGTGGAGGCCTGGATGGAGACCAACGAGTGGGACTCCCTCGATCAAATGCGCGGCAACATGAGCTTCAACCGGATACCCGATCCGGCGGCCTACGAACGCGCAAATTTCAGGATGATGCTGCGGTGAGCGCCCGGCAGGTCAAACCGGAAGAGCGTTTCAGGGCTGAAGTTTGAGATTCCGGCTGGCCCGGGTTAGGAGAGATTAGCCATGAATGATTTTGCGCTGGTGCTCAATGCGGGTTCATCGAGCTTGAAGTTCTGTGTGTTCCGGCGGTCCGAGGGTGCGAGCTGGCAACTGGCCGCACGGGGCCAGATCGAAGGCATCGGAACCTCGCCTCGACTAGCTGCCAAAGATGATGACGGCCAACGCCTCGCCCACGAACATCTGGATGCCGCAGTAGTGCGCGATGGACGCGGCGCAGTTAAGGTTCTCGCGGCGTGGCTTCGATCCAAATATGGCGGCTCGCGCGTGCTGGGTGTCGGCCACCGTGTCGTTCACGGCGGGGCGCGGTTCGCCGAGCCGACCGTCGTGAGCCAACAGGTGCTCGCCGAGCTTCAGGAACTGGTGCCGCTGGCTCCCCTGCATCAACCCTACAATCTAGCGGCCATTGATGCGGTCTTCGAGCGCCTGCCGGAGGTGCCGCAGGTGGCCTGCTTCGACACGAGCTTTCATCGCGGCCAGGGGATCGTGGCCGAATTGCTACCCCTGCCGCGGGACCTCTGTCAAGCCGGGCTCCAGCGATATGGGTTTCATGGCCTCTCTTACGAATACATCGCTTCCGTCCTGCCAGAGGTTGCGCCTGAGATTGCGGCGGGGCGGGTCATCGTCGCCCACCTGGGAAGCGGCGCGAGTCTGTGCGCCTTGAAAGCAGGCCGAAGCGTCGACAGCACCCTGGGCTTCACGGCCCTCGATGGACTCTGCATGGGCACGAGGCCGGGCGCGCTCGATCCCGGAGTGGTGCTATATCTGTTTCAGAGCCTGGGCCTCTCACCCAAAGATGTAGAAACCATTCTCTACAAGAAATCGGGTCTGCTCGGCATTTCGGGTATCAGCAACGACATGCGCGACTTGCTGGATCGAAACGAACCGGAAGCGCGCCTGGCCGTGGACTACTTCGTGTACCGTGCGGCCAGGGAGATCGGCGCGCTGGCCGCTGTGCTGGGCGGCGTTGACGGACTCGTATTCACCGCGGGCATTGGCGAGAACTCAGCCGAGATACGCAGGCGCATCTGCGAGGCTTCCGCCTGGCTGGGCGTTGAGCTCGATGCCGAGGCGAACGCGGGCGCGGGCCCACGAATCTCCACACGGCACAGCAGGGTTTCGGCCTGGGTGATTCCGACCAACGAGGAATTTATGATCGCGCGACATACAGGGCGCTTGCTCGGACTGAGTCAGGCAGAGGTCCGCGGTTAGCGGTGGGTGAAAGCAGAAGACCAGGCTCTGTATTAAAAGTAAATGTCGGAGATTATCCGGGGCCGAGTAAAAGCTGCCTCACTAATCTCCGATTTCTAAACTCTAACCTTTGTCTTCATTAGGAGAACTATTGTGGCTACCAGCATTCCGCAACAGCGAGCGCACGAGAAGGCGAACCCCTCATTGGAGGGATTCGAGACGGGTCTCTGGCAGAAAGAGATCAATGTTCGCGACTTCATCCAACAGAATTATGAGCCATATGAGGGCGACGCCTCTTTTCTCGCGCCAGCGACCGAGCGGACACAGAAGCTCTGGGCCAAGCTGAATGAACTTTTTGTGGAGGAGCGCGGGAAAGGCGTCCTCGACATCTCGCAGATTCCCAGCTCCATCACCGCGCACGGCCCCGGCTACATTGACCGGGAAACGGAAGTCATCGTCGGCCTGCAAACCGAAGCGCCCTTGAAGCGGGCGATCATGCCGAACGGCGGCCTGCGAATGGTTTTGAACGCTCTCAAGGCGTACGGCCACGAGCCCGATCCGCACGTCGTGGAGGCATTTACAAAATACCGCAAGACGCACAACGAAGCCGTCTTCGACGCTTACACGGAGGACATCAGACGCTGCCGCAGCTCGCACATCCTGACCGGATTGCCCGATGCATACGGGCGCGGTCGGATCATCGGCGACTACCGGCGTGTGGCGCTCTACGGTGTGGCGCGCCTCATCGAGCGAAAGCAGGCAGAGAAGCGGGAGTTGGACTCGGTCATGTCCACCGACGGCATTATTCGCGACCGTGAAGAGCTGAGCGAACAGATTCGCGCGCTTCGTGAGCTACAGGAGATGGCCGCTGCTTATGGGTTCGACATTTCCGTGCCGGCGCAGAGCGCACGGGAGGCCGTGCAGTGGCTCTACTTCGGATACCTCGCGGCGGTCAAGGAGCAGAACGGCGCGGCGATGTCTCTGGGCCGGACTTCAACCTTTCTGGACATCTATTTCGCGCGGGACCTGCGGGCAGGCGCGATCACAGAGGCAGAGGCGCAGGAGATCATTGACGATTTCGTCATCAAGCTGCGCATCGTCAGATTCCTGCGGACGCCTGAGTACGACGAGCTTTTCGCGGGCGATCCCACCTGGGTCACAGAATCGATTGCCGGGATGGGCGACGACGGGCGGCCCCTGGTGACCAAGACGAGCTTTCGCTTTCTTCAGACGCTCTACAATCTGGGCCCCGCCCCGGAGCCGAACCTGACCGTCTGGTATAACCCGCGCCTGCCCGAAGGGTTTCGCAGTTTCGCCTCACAGGTGGCGATAGACACCAGCTCCATTCAATTCGAAAGCGACGAGATCATGCGCCGCGCGCTCGGAGATGACGGGGCCATCGCCTGCTGCGTCTCCCCCATGCAGGTCGGCAAACAGATGCAGTTCTTCGGCGCGCGAGCCAACCTGGCCAAGTGTCTTCTCTACGCCATTAACGGAGGCCGCGATGAGCTGATGGGCAAGCAGGTCGGCCCACGGATCGGCGCTGTCGAGGGAGAGTATCTTGATTTTGATGACGTGCTGGACAGGTTCGAAAAGATGATGGAATGGCTCGCCGGCGTCTACGTCAACGCCATGAACGTCATTCACTACATGCACGACAAGTATGCATATGAGCGCGTCGAGATGGCGCTGCACGACTACGCGCCGCTCCGGACCATGGCCTTCGGCATGGCCGGCATGTCCGTCGTGGCGGACAGCCTCTCGGCCATCCGCTACGCGAAGGTTCGGGTCATCCGCGATGAGACCGGACTTGTCACAGACTATCAGGCGGAAGGCGATTTCCCAAAGTTCGGCAACAACGACAACCGTGTGGACCATCTCGCGGCGTGGCTCGTCAGCACCTTCATGGGCAAGCTGAGGAAGTATCCCACCTACCGAAACGCCACACACACGCAATCAATTTTGACCATCACCTCGAACGTCGTCTACGGCAAGAGCACGGGCAATACTCCCGATGGGAGACGCCGCGGTGAGCCGTTCGCGCCGGGCGCTAACCCGATGCACGGGCGTGACAGCCACGGCATACAGGCCTCGGGGGCGTCGGTCGCCAAGATACCCTATCGCGACGCCGCCGACGGCATCTCTCTGACAGCCTCGCTGTTGCCTGAAGGTCTGGGCAGGGTGGCCGAAGACCGCATCACCAATCTGCGAAGCATGCTCGATGCTTTCTTCAGCGTCACGGGCATTCACATGAATGTGAATGTGCTGAACCGCGACACGCTGCTGGACGCGATGGACCATCCTGAAAAGTACCCGCACCTGACGATCCGCGTCTCCGGATATGCGGTCAACTTCGTGAGGCTGACGCGCGAGCAGCAGATGGATGTCATTAGCCGTACTTTTCACGGAAAGCAGGCAACGATATGAGCACAGAGCAAACTTTGGAACAAGTCCCGCTGGAGGCGCAAAGCCCTTTCGAGCTTCGCGTGGGTCTGAGCCGGAGCGTGCCGGAATCGGCCGTCAAGCGCGCGCTTGAGACCGGAGAGATGGGCTTTCTTCATTCGTTCACCACGGGCTCGGCCGTCGACGGGCCGGGCGTGCGGGTTGTCGGGTGGACGGCCGGATGCCACTGGCGCTGCCTCTACTGCCATAACCCCGACACCTGGAATATGACGAACGGGATGCCCGTGACTTTGGAGAAGGCCATCGAGGAACTTCGCAAGTATCGGCATGGGCTGAAGATCATGTCGGGTGGTTTCACCTTAAGCGGCGGCGAGCCGCTCATGCAGGACCGTTTCGCCGTCCGCCTGTTTACCGCCGCGCAGGCGATGGGCGTCCACACCGCGCTGGACACCAACGGGCATCTGGGCGACCGCCTCACCGACGGGGAATTGGAGAAGATAGATCTTGTCATGCTGGATATCAAGAGCGGGAATGCCGAGCGCCACCGCCAACTGACGGGTAGGGAAATGGGCCCCACGCTGAATTTCGTGCAGCGTTTGAGCGAGCGCAAGAGACCCGTCTGGCTGCGTTTTGTGTTAGTGCCCGGATCAACTGACGACCCCCAGGACATCACGCAAATCGCGCGGTTTGTCGCCGACCTCGGTAACGTCGAGCGGGTGGATGTGTTGCCCTTTCACCAGATGGGGCAATTCAAATGGAAGCAACTCGGACTCGACTACAAGCTCGCGGACGTTGAGCCTCCCGCCATCGAAGCGGTCGAACGCGCTTGCGCGCTCTTCCGGTCCGAAGGACTCAAGACATATTGAGCAAGGGGTTGTCCAGACGAGTCGAGCGGAACAGGCCAGTTAAGGGACTCAGTAGTTTCGCCCGCCATGGGAGAGGAGGTGTTAGTTCATGCAAACAGCAGAAACAATCACCAGCGTAGTGGCGACCAAGTCGCCCGCACGGGTGGAGACGACGTCGAGTCGTATCGCGACCATTGACTGGATGCGGGGGCTTTCCAGCACATTGGGATCCTAAGCTTAGAATTCCACGTGGACAAGTTGTCGCG
>JADMIO010888864.1_pt1 | contig 68623 bp, 71 predicted proteins | sample 8958161 | NCBI WGS metagenome assembly JADMIO01 (sample SAMN16585339, study PRJNA669376) | soil metagenome | isolation source: Crop rotation soil | place: USA: Cullars Rotation, Alabama | collected 2011 | reverse complement strand
CGCGACAACTTGTCCACGTGGAATTCTAAGCTTAGGATCCCAATGTGCTGGAAAGCGGCGGCGACCGATCTCGACGATGCTGTCCAGCTCGAGCCGCAGAACCTGCGGGCCTGGACCAGCCGCGGGCTCGCCTACGAGCGGTTGGGGCAACGGGACAAAGCCGCCGGCTCGTATGCCAAGGCGCTCAACATCAACGAGAAATACGAGCCCGCGAAAGCTGGCTTCGCCCGTGTCGGCGGCAAGTTCGGACAGACCTACCAGACGTTCTGATTATCGCTGCGCTGTGCTCGCACCGGTCGGCGCGACGCGCCAGACCGTGTCGCCGACGTCGTCGGCCACCAGCAGCGCGCCGTCTTTGGCGACGGCGACGCCTACGGGACGCCCGCGGGCCTGGCCGTCGGCATCCACGAAGCCCGTCAGGATATCGACCGGTTGGCCGGATGGGCGTCCGTCAGCGAATGGCACGAAGGCCACCTTGTAGCCGGCGCGCGGCTTGCGATTCCACGAACCGTGCTCGCCGACGAACGCACCACCTTTGAAGCGCTCCGGCAGCAGCGCTCCGTCGTAGAAGACAAGCCCGAGTGGAGCGACGTGGTTGCCGAGCGCATAGTCCGGAACGATCGCCTTCGCGACCATGTCGGGATTCGCGGGAACGCGCGTGTCGACGTGCTGACCGTAATAGCTGAACGGCCAGCCATAGAAGCCGCCATCCTTTACCGAAGTCAGATAGTCCGGCACGAGGTCGCTGCCGAGTTCGTCGCGCTCGTTAACCACCGTCCATAGCTCTCCGCTCTGCGGCTGCCAGCCCAGACCGTTGGGATTGCGCAGGCCGGAAGCGAACACCCGCCATTTTCCGCTTGCGCGGTCCACTTCGAGGATCGCAGCACGGTTCTCCTCCTTGTCGAGGCCGTTCTCCACGATATTGCTGTTCGAACCGACGGTGGCGTAGAGCCGCGCGCCGTCCCGACTCGCAAGAATGTTCTTCGTCCAGTGATGATTAATCGGTCCGCCGGGCAAATCAGCGACCTTGACCGGCGCGTCCGTGATCTGTGTCGCCCCTTCCTTGTACGGAAAGCGGACGATGGCGTCGGTGTTGGCGACATACAGCGTGTCGCCCACGAGTGCCATTCCGAACGGCGAGTTCAGGTTCTCGATGAACGCCGTCCTGGTGGCTGCACCATTACCATTGGGGCGAAGGAGCGAGATGCGGTTGGCGCTCGGCACCCCGGCCCCCGCGCGCTTCTGCACCGCGCCCATGATGGCGCCCTTGATCCCTTTCCCGTCCTCCGGACGCGGCGGTCCGTTGGTCTCTGCCACCAGCACGTCGCCGTTCGGCAGCACATAGAGCCAGCGCGGATGATCGAGCCCGGTGGCGAATGCGGTCACCGCCATGCCGTTGGCCGCCGTGGGGGTGGCGCCCTGCGGCCAACCAGTTGCGGTCGCAATGTGAACGGTCGGGAACAGGCCGGGACTAGGTGCGGGCAGCGTCGGACTGTTGCCGATCGCAGCGGTCTCCGGCAGCTTCGCCGTGTCGCCGCGCGTAACGACGAAGACGCCGCCGGCGAGGGTCAGCACGACGGCCGCCGCCCCGATCAAAAAACCTGTGCTCTTGCGCATGAGACTTTTGCTCGCTTTCGCCCGCTCCCGGGTGAAAACGTGCTGGGAACCCGTTTCGTTCCGCGCGGCCGGGAACCCGTTCCGTTCCGCGCGACCGTCAATCCAGGTCGGCGGCTAGGAAGCGCGCAACCGCATGCAGCGCGCCGTGCCGGTCGAGATCGTTGTGGCCGCCATCAAGGAAACGCACGAACTGCTTTGGCTGGCTCGCAAGCTCGTAGAGCCGCTCGCCCGAGCGGAACGGCACCGTCTGATCCTTGACGCCATGCATGATCAGGAGCGGCGCTGTCACCTTGCCGATGCGCTCGTCAGTGCGGAACTGGTCCTTCATGAGAAATCGGACCGGCACGTACCAATAGCGCGCCGCGGCCAGCGCGACCGCCGAGGCAAACGGCGCTTCGAGGATGACGCGTCCCACCGGCCGCTCGGCCGCGACCGCAACCGCGATGGCGGAACCGAGGGATTCGCCCCAGACCACAATCTGCTTCGCCGGATAGCGCTCGGCTGCGAACGCATAGGCGGCAAGTCCGTCTGCAATGAGACCCGCCTCGCTCGGCCGCCCGGTTGAGCCGGCATAGCCTCGATACTCGACGCCGACCAGTCCCGCGCCGTCGGCGATGAGCTTGAGAAAGCGCTCGACGCGATGGCGCAGCGCGCCGCCGTTGCCGTGGAAGTAGAGCAGCACCGGATGGTCAGCGCGCGGCGGCACGTGCCACGCGACCAGCCGCTCGCCGTCCGACGTCGTGAGCGACACTTCCTCGGCCGCCGGCAGCCCGGCCTGTGCGGGCGAAGTGCGCGTGGTTTCGGGAAAATACATCATCGCCCGCTGCGTCACGTAAAGCAGCGCGGCGTACCCGGCATACAAGCAGAGGGCGATTGCGATCGCCCATTTCAAACCGTTCATGCCTGCTCATAGCACGCCCAAGAGCGGCGCGAAGAGCGCCGCGCGGCGAGGGACAATGCGGCACGCGGGGATGCGCACCGCGGCCATTGGTCGCCGGTACGATCCGCCACATCGCTCCGGCGCGGCCGTTCGAGGAACCTCGCGAGGTCCAGAGGGAATCCAGACCATGAGCGTACTGATCGTCTTCACCGCTATCGTGTTCGCCGGCGATCTGGTCGCCGTCGGCGTCGGCGAAGTGCTTGACCGCTTTCTGCCGCAGATCAGCCTCCCGATTTTCTTGGCGCTGTTCTTCGCCGTTTTCTATTTTGGCTGGCACCTGGCGCTGCGGCTGACGGATCCGGCGCGGGCTGCGCGACGACGCACCACCTGACGCGCGTCTCGAACGTCGTCAGACGCCCATCGCGGGCGTGGCCCCGCGATGGGGGCCGCCTGAGCGATCCGCGCCGGTAGCGGCGGCGTCCGCACGCGAACGCGCCAGCGCTGAGTGAACCGCGCGCCGCCCATCCAGGCGGGCGGGTGTTTGCTGCGGACGATTTCAAGTTCCCACGTTCCGGAGTACGCTCTCGCGCAATCGCGCGGCAGGACGACCGCGCACGCGTTGCACGGGAGGGAATGATCATGGCTGGCGACGTTCGCAGCGTTTGCGCGCACACATCAAAGAGCAGGACAATTGACCGCCGCGCATTCCTGATGGCTGGAGGCGTGGCGCTTACAGCCGGCGCCGCATTCCCCGCGGTGGCTGCACGCGGCCCCGAGCGCACCCTCATCAAGGGCGGCACGGTGCTGACCTTCGATACCGGCGTCGGCGACTTCGTCAAGGCCGACGTGCTGATCGAAGGCAAGAAGATCGCGGCGGTGCAACCCGACATCAAGGCGCAGGCCAGCGTGATCGACGCCTCCCGCATGATCGTGATCCCGGGCTTCATCGACACGCACCATCATTTCTACCAGAGCCAGCTCCGCAACGTGCTGGCCAACGGACTGCTGTCGGATTACTTCCGCGACATATCGGGCGCCGCGACCAACCACTACCGCGCCGAGGATGCCTATATCGGCAACCTGATCGGCGCGCTGCGCTCGATCGACGCCGGCATCACCACCATCACCGACCTCTCGCAGGTATCGAACACGCCCGAGCACAGTGACGCGCTCATCAAGGGCCTGAAGGATTCCGGCGTGCGCGCGATCTATGCGTATTCCCGCGGCTCCGGCCCGGGCGCGAAATATCCCGGCGACGTCGAGCGCATCCAGAAGCAGCACTTCTCCTCACCTGACCAGCTCGTGACGCTGGCGATGGGAACGGCAGTCAACAAGGAGCAGTGGCTCATTGCCCGCAAGCACGGCCTGCGCATCTTCACCCACATCGTCGGCGGCAACCGCGGCGTCGGGCCGGACGACGCCATGAAGCTGGCCGACGAAGGGCTGATGAAGGCGGACAACGTCTACATCCACTTCACCGGCGCCAGCAATGAGCAGCTCAAGCGCGTGAAGGATACGGGTGGCTGGCTTTCCATCGCCTGTCCGATCGAGATGGCGATGCGCCACGGCATGCCGCCGATCCAGCAGGCGCTCGACCTCGGCATGCGGCCAAGCCTGTCGAGCGACGTCGAGACCACGATGGCGGCCGACATGTTCACGCAGATGCGCTCGGTGTTCACCTTGCAGCGAGCGCTCATCAATGAGCGCGCGCTCAAGGGCGAGAAGGAGCTGCCGGCGCTGTTGAGCGCACGCGACATTCTTGAATTCGCGACGCTGCAGGGCGCGCGCGCCGACGGCCTGGACAGCAAGATCGGAACGCTGACGCCCGGCAAGGAAGCCGACATCGTGCTCCTGCGCACCGACACGCCCAATACGCTGCCGTTCAACAACGCCTACGGCGCCATCGTCACCGCGATGGACACGAGCAACGTCGACACGGTTTTCATCGCCGGCAAGGCGGTCAAGCGCCGCGGCAAGCTCGTCGGCGTCGACATCGAACGGGTGCGCCGGCAGGCGGCGACCTCGCGCGACTATCTCATCGACAAGCTCGGCTGGCCGCGCTCGGTGATCGACACGAGCCTCTCGGGGCATTAACGCGTCGGGGGCCGAGCGCGTAACGGGCTGCCGCGCTTCGACATCGGCAAGCGCAGCCCATAAAAACGGCGGTTGGCTGTGAACGGTGTTCCAGCTGGAACCCTATTTGCTTTCGCGATCACTTGTCTGGTGATCGAACTGACGCCCGGACCGAACATGGCCTACTTGGCCGTGCTCAGTACGAACAAAGGCCGCCGGGCAGGTTTAGCTGCGACACTTGGGGTTTCGACCGGGCTATTACTGGTTGGCCTGGCGGCGGCCTTTGGTGTCACAGCAATTATTGCAAACTCGCGCTGGCTCTACGAAGCGCTGAGGTGGGGTGGCTCTCTCTACCTGTTGTGGCTCGCATGGGAAGGATGGCGCGGAGACGACGAAACATCGCCTGGCAACACTGATCTGACAGCCCAGGATTCGAAATACTTCGTGCGCGGCGTTGTGACCAATCTGCTCAATCCCAAGGCCGGATTATTCTACGTGGTTGTATTGCCGACATTCTTGGATGAGATGCGCCCGCTGGTGGGGCAGGCCGTGACGCTTTCGACGATCTATGTGGCGGCGGCGACGGCCGTGCACTCTGCAATAGTCCTCCTCGCCGCCGCCGCCCGGCCCTGGCTGGAGGCTGGCGACCGCAACATGATCGTCCGCCGGGTACTGGCGATGATGCTCGTGGGCATAGCGATCTGGCTCCTGGTCGCCACGCGCTATGCCTCCAGCTAGCCAGATCGGGGCACGCCGGAGGATCGGCTACTCGCCCAGATAGGCGGTCGCGTCGATCTCGACCAGGCAGTCAGGCGAACCGAGACCCTGCACGATGCAAGACACGCGGTGCGGCGGATCGTCGGTGAAGTTGGCGAAGTACACCTCGTTCATCAGCTGCCAGTAGGCGCGGTCGGTGACATAGACCGTGCACTTGACGATATCCTTCATGCTGCCACCAGCTTCCTCGACCAGCGCGCGGATGTTGTCGAGGCATTGCTGCGTCTGTTTGCGGGCATCGCCGATCGCGTAGCGTCCATCGCGGTCGGTGCCGACGCAGCACACGAACATGAAGCCGCCGGCGATGGTCGCCTGCGCGAACGGCAGCTTGCTTCGAAAGATGCGGTCGGAATAGACGGCGCGCTTCGGCATGTTCGATCCTCGCTTTCGCACTCAGATGCCGGGCAGCGCAAGCTGGCCGTTGCCGAGCCGCACGCCTTCGAGCGCCAGCAGACGCTCTTTCGTCGCGGTGCCGCCGGGGGCGGAGAAGCCGCCGATGCGGTTGCCGCTTGCGAGGACGCGATGGCAGGGAATGATGATCGGCACCGGATTGCGCCTCATCGCCTGCCCAACGTCGCGCGCCACTTCCCGCGCCGCGGCGCCGGCCGCCCGCGCAAGCTCGCCGTATGTTGTCGTGCGGCCCCAGCCTACGGTACGCAGCGCCGCATACACCGCGTGCTCGAACGGCGTCCTTTCCCCGACATCTACCTCAACGTCCCCGAAGCCCACTTCGTCCCCGGCGGCGTATCGCTGGAGATCCGTCATCAATTCGCTGATCCATGCCGGCGGCGCACCCGGACAGGGTTGTGCGAACGCGGCGAAGCGGCGGTCAAGCCTGCCGCGGTCGGATTCGGCGAGGCGCAGCCGCACCAGCCGGCGGCCGCGCCACGCGATGCCGAGGCAGCCGATAGCGGTATCAAAGAGGGTGTAGCTGGACATCTCCCGCGAGCGGGTCCAGTTGTCCGTATCAGCGTAATTTGCAGCCAGCGAATTCATTTTTGGCGTCTTTGCAGCGACATATGCACACAGCACAATTCAGCGCCTGCACCATTCGGGCCATAATACCCGATCGCCAAGGGTGGTCGAAACCCGCTTCCTGCCTTCGCGCGTCCGGAGATGCCCGCTCCGGCATTCGGCGCTCACCGACGGATGACTTCGCATGAACGACGCCCGCCTCTATGCGATCGGCGACATCCACGGGTCGCTCGACAAGCTGCGCAATCTTATCGCGCGCTGCGAGCAGGATGCCGACGGCCGCCCAGCATCGTTCCTGTTCGTCGGCGACTATATCGATCGCGGGGCCGACAGCAGGGGCGTAATCGCCTTCCTGATCGAGCTGCAAGTCCGCCTGCCCGGCCGTGTGACAACGCTGATGGGCAATCATGAGGTGCTGGCGCTGGCGGCGGTCGAAGGCAGCACCGATCCGAAGGTCTGGCTGCGGGAAGGCGGCGAGGCGACCTTGCGCAGCTACGGAGTCGCCCGCGCGCACGCGCTGCCTGGTGAGCACATTGACTGGCTGCGATCCCTACGGCTTACCTGCGACGACGGCCATCGCCTGTTCGTCCACGCCGGCGTGAACCCGGAAAAGCCCCTCGACGCGCAGGACGATATCGACCTGCTCTGGATCAGGGAACCGTTCCTCTCCGACGCACGCGACTACGGCCGCTTCATCGTGCACGGCCACACGCCGACCCGCACCGGCCTCCCCGATCTGCGCACCAACCGGGTGAACCTCGACACCGGCGCGGTGTTCGGCGGACCGCTGACGGCCGCCATCTTCCGGCAAGAGGAGAGGGAGCCGGTCGGATTTCTGCAGGCCCGCGAATAGCGCAAAGCGCTCAGCCCGGCGGGATCGGCACCTCGTGCACCTTCATGGCCATTGCTACCGAGGTGTAATAGCCGAGCAGCACCAGCACCTCGGCAATGCCTTCGCGACCGATCGCCTTCTCGACCTCGGCAAACTCGACGTCCGAAAGCTTCGTGCTCGCCACCATGGCGCTCGCGAAGCGATGCACCGCACGCTCATGCGGATCGGTCAGCTTGGGATCCTTCCCGGCGAGGATGGCGTCGATGGTCTCCTGCGTCAGACCGGCCGCGAGTCCGGCCTTGACGTGCGCGGCCTTCACGTAATCGCCCTGCCAATGCTGCGCGATCAAGAGGATTCCGATTTCCACTTCGCGGGTGGAGAGCGAAGAGCGCTTGTTGAGGAACGTGCCGATCTGTTCCATGCCACCGGCGACGGTCGGGGAATGGATCCAGACTTTATAGGGACCCAGGATGCGACCGCGGCCTGCGGTGAGGCGGTCGAAGACGGTCTTCTGCTCCGCGGTGAGCTTCTCCGGGGGGATATCGAGCGTGCGGTTCATTGGACGTCCTCGGCGGTGTTCGGGCCGCAAGCCTAGCCGATGTCCGGCATTGCGTCATGCTCGTGAAAGCATCACGGCGCCGGGCGATCCGTTTGCAGCGCGTGCGGAGATGACCTACGTGGTGGTCGGAGAGGTGTTTCGTCGCTTTGTGCCGAAACAACTTCGCTCACTTCCGCGAAGCGGGAGCCCAGTTCTTTCGCAAAGCGCTGGGTCCCCGCGTTCGCGGGGACGAGCGGGCTATTCAAGCTGAACCCACTAATAGCAGGCAAGCTGCCACTGCCCCGCCACGTACACCTTGCGCCAAACGCAAACAGGGCCGGAATATCCGCTGACCTTCGGCGGCACGTAGAGATACGCCGGTCCCGAGGACGGCGAACCGTAATAGCCGTAGGTCGGGTCGTATCCGTAGTAATGATAGATCGGCCATGCGCCGGCTGCGGCCGGCTGCGGCACGACGGCTGAAGCAGCTGCGACGGCGGCAAGGGAAGCGGCAATCATCCATCTCGTGCGCATCGCATTCACCTCGGAGGGGCCGCGTGGGGCACCCTGCGAGGTTGGGCGATTCGATATGAAGGAATGATGAAACGGCGCGCCATGTTGTGCCGGTCGCTTGCACCGGCATACCATGCGTCGACAGCGCCGTCCGGCGCTCCGGCACAAGCGAAAATGACGAGGGAGGACTTCATGCGTTCATCGCACATTGACCGCCGCACGGTTCTGGCCGGCTCGACGCTCCTCGGCGCGGCCGGTTTGCTGACGCGCCGGGCACATGCGCAGGCGGGTTCTCCGACCGCGCTTCCGGCGCGTGGCGAATTCGTCGTGCGGGGCGCGCACGTGCTCACCATGGACCCGGCGCTCGGAGAACTACCAAGCGGAGATGTGCATGTACGCGACGGCGCCATCGTTGCCGTCGGCGTCCGTGTGGAGGCGCCGGGCGCGGAAGTGATCGAAGGGCGCGGCGCGATCTGCATGCCCGGCTTCGTCGATACCCACTGGCACCTGTGGACCAGCCTTCTGCGGCCGGTGATGCGCCAGGACGATCCCGCGCTCGGCTATTTCCCCGTCACCAACCGGCTCGGCGCGCACTACACCCCGGAAGACAGCTACCGCAGTGTACGCCTTGGCCTCGCCGAAGCGATCAGCGCCGGCGTGACCTCGACGCAGAACTGGGCGCATAACGTGCGCAGCCCGGCACATGCCGACGCCGAGATCCGCGCCATGCGCGACATCGGCATTCGCGGCCGCTTCGCCTACGGCAATCCACAGGGCGATCCGAACGACAAGCCCATGGACCTCGCCGATCTCGCGCGCGTCAAGCGCGAACTTCCAGCCGACGGGATGCTCAGCCTCGGCATCTGCTCGCGCAACGTCGGCAAGGACCCGAACCCGCTGCGTGGCAATGTGACGACCGAGATGGCAAAGAAGGAATGGGGCGCGGCGCGCGAGCTCGGCCTGCCGATCACGCTGCATACATCCGGTCCGAGCCCGGTCTTTCTCCTTGAGGAGGCGGGCCTGCTCGGTCCAGACGTGCAGCTCGTGCATCCGCTGCTGACGACGCCCGAGGAGCGCGCCATCCTCAAGGCGCGCGGCGCAAGCTATTCGTCATCGCCCACCGGCGAGTCGCGGCGGCCGGCGAGCGCGGGCGAAATCCAGGTCGGCGAGCTGCTCGACGCCGGCTGCAAGGTCTCGCTCTCGATCGACCACAACACGACGTACAATTGCGACTTCTTCGTCGCCATGCGCATCCTGTATTCGCTGCACCTCCACCGGCTCGGGGGCAAGAGCAAGCTGACGACGCGCCGCCTGGTCGAGCTAGCGACCATCGACGGCGCGCGCGACCTCGGCATCGCCGACAAGGTCGGCTCGCTCACCCCCGGCAAGCGCGCGGACCTGATCACCGTGCGAACGACCGACATCAACATGGCTCCGGTCGGCGACCCGTACGACGCGCTGGTGGCGCTCGCCCAGCCGACCAATATCGATCTCGTCGCGATCGACGGGCGCATCCTGCGCCGTGGCGGCAGGTCCACGGCGCTCGACCACGCCAAGGTGCTGGCAGAGGCGACCGAGAGCGTCGCGGGTCTGCGGGCGCGCGCGAACTGGCCGTGAGCCCGTCTGCTTGCGCGTTCAATCCGCAAATCGTACGCGGCGGACCCGATCCGGGAGCCGGCGGCTTACGCCTTACCCCGTGCCGCCGCAGCATAATCGGCGCACGTCCGGAACAGTGTCTCGTAGTCGGTAGCAAGGCCCTGCCCGGCGACGCATAGACCGTCGGCGCCCAACCGGGCGTTGGCGCCGCGCGACCATCGCATGGCCGGCGCGAGGTTGAGCTTGCTTTCCACCGCCGGATCGACCGCGAGCACCACCGTTTTCTGCATGCCGAACTGCCAGGTCTTGACCTCGCGCACGGCACTCCAGGGGATCAGGTCCGGGGACAGGCGAATATCGCGGATGCCTTGGGGGGTGACGGTTACGACGGGCCCGCGCATGGAGATCAACCGCCAGGCAAACACGACGATGCACAGGCCGAACAGGACGACTCCGAAATACGCGATGGAGATGAACACCGGATGCGGGTCGCCGATCCATCGAAACGCGACCGCAGCCGACAATGCGGTCATCAGCACACCCAGCGCGATGAGGCCGACCATCTTTGCGGGCGAGTTCGAAAACGTAATGGTGCGCGTCGTGTCGGCAGCCATGGCCAGCCTCCAGCTTTCATCGTTAGTGAAGCGTGCACCCCCTCCGGTTCGAACGCCGTCAGTTGAACTTGAGTCCCGCGGCCTTGGCCAGCGCGATGTTGGTGGCGACCTCCTTTTTCACCAGCGCATCGAACTCCTCCGGGGTCACCGGCATCGGCTCGATTCCCTGCGGGGCGAACTTCTCCTTCACCGCCGGCAGTTCCAGCACTTTCCGCGTTTCGCTGTTGAGACGCGAAACGATGTCGCGCGGCGTCTTCGCCGGCACGAACATTCCCATCCAGTAGTTGTAGTCGGAATCCGGATAGCCGGCCTCGATGGTGGTCGGCACGTCGGGCAGCGCGGCCGAGCGCTTGGGCGTGCTGACCGCGAGCGGCACGAGCTTCCCTTCCTTGATGAAGCCGATCGCCGACGAGACGCCCACACAGAAGAAATCGACCCGTCCGGCGATCACCTCAACCAACCCCTCAACGCCGCCGCGGAACGGCACGTGCACGCCTTCGAAGCCGGCGCTCATGCGTAACCGCTCGGCCGCCCAGTGCGTCGCGCTGCCGACGCCGGCCGACGCGTAGCTGACTGAGCCCGGCTTCGCCTTCGCCTTGGCGACGAGTTCCGGCAGCGTCTTGATGCCGGAGGCGGCCGACACCACGGTGACGTTCGGCACGGTGCCGAACGCAATGACCGCGGCGAAATCCCCGGCCGGATCGTAGCTGATATTCGGATAGGCCGCCGGCGCGGCCGAATGCGCGGACGCATTGATCAGCAGCGTGTAGCCATCGGGGTCGGCCTTGGCGACGGCGGCGCTGCCGATCGAGCCCCCTGCCCCGCCACGGTTCTCGATCACGATCGGCTGGCCGAGCTGCGCCGCGAGCGGGTCGGTGACGATGCGTCCGACGATGTCGATCGTGCTGCCGGCCGTAAACGGAACCATCGCCCGGATCGGACGCGACGGGTAGGCCTGCGCGAGCGCCAAGCGCGGCAGCGCGGGCGTCGCGAGGGTGGCGCCGGCAAGACTGAGAAAGCGGCGGCGGCTGGTCATATGGCGTTTCTCCCTGGAAGCTCGCAGTCATTCCGCCGCATTTGCCGCGCGACGATCGCCGTTCTTGAAGAACCTGTTCTCCGGCCGCGGCAGGCCGAGATGCTCGCGCAAAGTCTTTCCCTCGTATGCGCGGCGATACAATCCTCGGCGCTGCAATTCCGGAACGAGTTGCGTGCAGAACTCGTCGAGCGCGCCGGGCAGATAGGGAAACTGGATCGTGAAGCCGTCGGAGGCGCTGGTCGTGAGCCATTCCTCCATCTCGTCCGCCACGCTTCCGACCGTTCCCACCATGGCGAGCCCGCCGAACCCGCCCAGCCGCTGCGCGAGCTGACGGACCGTCAGATTCTCGCGGCGCGCGAGCTCGATCGCGCGCTGCCGCCCGCTCTGGCTGGCGTTGCTTTCCGGAATGTCGTCCGGCAGCGGCTTGTCGGGATCGAACCTCGAAGCATCATGGCCGAGCGCAATCGACAGTGATGCAATGGCGTTGGCGTAGTCCACCTTGCTGTCGAGCAGACTGCGCTTCCGCTGCGCCTCCTCCTTCGTATCGCCGAGCAGGACGAAGCAGGCCGGCATGATCATCATGTGGTCGGGATTGCGGCCAATCTTCCTCATCCGGTTTTTGATGTCGGCGGTAAAGGCCTTCCCTGCCTTCATGTTAGGCAGCGCGGTGAAGACCATTTCCGCCGTTTCTGCCGCAAGCTGCCTGCCCGCCTCCGAGGCGCCGGCCTGCACGATCACAGGCCAACCCTGGATCGGCCGGGCGATGTTGAGCGGGCCGCGCACGGAGAGAAATTCGCCCTTGTGGTCGAGCACGTGCATCTTGTCCGGCTCGAAGAAGGTGCCGCTCTCGACATCGCGGATGAACGCGTCGTCCGCCCACGAATCCCACAGGCCGGTGACAACCTTGTAGAACTCGCGCGCGCGGCGGTAGCGTTCGTCGTGCTCCATGTGCTCTTCGAGGCCGAAATTGAGCGCGGCGTCGGGATTGGACGTGGTGACGATATTCCAGCCGGCGCGGCCGCCGCTGATGTGGTCAAGCGAGGCGAAACGACGGGCAATGTGATACGGCGCGTCGAACGTGGTCGAGCCGGTCGCCAGGAGCCCGATATGCTCGGTCGCTTGCGACAGCGCGGCGAGCAGCGTGAACGGCTCGAACGAAGTCGAGGTATGGCTGCGCTTGAGCGCATCCATTGGCATGTTCAGCACGGCCATGTGGTCCGCCATGAAGAAGCCGTCGAAGATCGCGGCTTCAAGCTTGCGAATGCATTCCTTGATATGCGCGAAGTTGAAATTCATGTCGGGCCACGCGCCCGGATAGCGCCACGCGCCGGTATGGATGCTCGCCGGCCGCATGAAAGCATTCAGCCGCAACTGACGATTGGTCATCGGCAACTCCGCCGTGCGCACTTCATCGGGTCCTCATCGGCAGATCGGCCGCAAACGCCCGCATCCGCAAGCTTAGCGCGAACCACAGGCTCAATAGTAGAGCGGAGCGCCCCCAAATGACCTGTGGCGGCGGCATGAGTCGGCAATGATGCGCCGCTGCGCGCGACGCCATTGACGGCGCTGCGGCGTCGGAGAACTATTCGGCGCGCCGGTTCGTCAGGAGGCCAGTCATGATACTCGGAATGTCGATTGCGACCTTCACCGCCGTTCACGTCGTCATCAGCCTGATCGGGATCGCGTCCGGGCTCGTCGTGCTGCTCGGCTTGCTGCGCTCGCTGCGGTGGGCGGGCTGGACCGCGCTGTTTCTTGCCACCACCATCCTGACCAGCGTGAGTGGATTTCTGTTCCCCGCAACCGTCGTCACGCCGGCGCAGATATTCGGCTACATCTCCCTTGCCGTCCTGGCCGTCACGGTGCTCGCCTATTACGCTTTCCACCACGCCGGCGCATGGCGCTGGATCTACGTCGCCGGAGCGGTCTTCTCGCTCTATCTCAACGTGTTCGTCGGAGTGGTGCAGTCGTTTCAGAAGCTGCCTTTCCTGCATCCGCTGGCGCCGAACGGGTCAGAGCCGCCGTTCCTGATCGCGCAGGCGCTGGTGCTTGGCATTTTCGTCGTGCTCGGATTTTTCGCCGTGAAGAGATTTCACCCCGTCCTGGCGGCGCCGGTATAGGAACGTTCGCGATGGCCGGCGACACACCAGCTCCACAGACCGCGTCAGGTGGCGATCCGCAGGCGATCGCCGAGTATCACGCTCACATCTACTACGACCCCGCCGTCAGCCGCGGTCGCGCCGCCCGTTTGCGCGAGCAGGTGGCGGCGCGATTTCCAACAGCGCGCGTGGGGCGCTGGCACGACGAACTGGTCGGGCCGCATTCTCAATCGATGTACCAGGTCGCCTTCGCGAGCGAGCTTTTGCCTTCGCTCCTGCCCTGGCTGATGCTCAACCGGGACGGCCTGACCATCCTGCTGCATCCGCAGACCGGCGATCCCCGTGCCGACCATACCGCGCACGCGGTCTGGTTCGGCGCAGTGCTTCCGGTGCGGCTGGAGGCGTTCGGCAAGCGCTCGGCCGGCTGAGCCGGATTCAATCGATACGGCGCGAACCCTGCAGCGAGTAGCGCAGCAGCGCCCAGACGCTGCCGCCAGTCGCCATGCCGAGCAAGTAGGCGAGCACGACCAGCACCGCCATCGGCAATTGCAGGCTCGAGCGCATGAACGAGATCGTGATGGTCTCGAAATTCTGCAGCGCAAAGATGACGAGCGCGGCGACGAACACGATGACGACTGTGAGATGAAACCAGCGCATGGCGCTCTCCCCCGGGCGGCAACGGATGACGTTGTCAGAATAATGGGGATCGATGCGCGCCGCGAGTGTCGGCGCAACCCATGTCGCCATGCCAATCATGACTTCTGCTCCACCAGCAGGTTGGCATCGCGCGCGAGCAGCCACCGTCCACCCTCCTTGCGAAGGATGGTGAGCACGTAGCCGGTGCGCCGCGTGGCCTCCCCGCCGGCTGGCGTCACCGTAATGGTGAGATAGTTGCGCAGATACGCCCAGTCCCCAAGAACCTTGAGCTCGCGGATGTCGACTGTACCCTCGAAGCGCACGTTCTTCATCCCGTTCGACATGGCGGCGAACGCCTCCTTGCCAAACGGGTCTCGCCCCGGGATCATGAACAACGCGTCGTCAGCCATCAGGCCGAGCACGGTCCGGAAGTCGCCTTCTCGGCTTGCCCGCATCCAGGTCGCGACCAGATCGCGAATGGCGCGCTCGTCGTCGGACATGCGTTCTTCCGTCTGCAGCCGGCCCGTTACTTGGCGGGAATCACGTCCTCGGCACCCTGCGCACCAATATAGACCGCCAGGAGGCGCACAGGCTCCGTCCCGCTGTCCAGGCCATGATGGGCGACGTCCATCGCTTCCATGAAAGCATCGCCCTGCCGGTAGGTGCGCTTGCCGTGAGCGCCGTAGTCGACGGTAAGTTCACCTTCCAGGATGTAGGCGAAGAGTGGCACCCCGTGCTTGTGCACGATCGTCGCAGTCCCTGGCGCCAGAGTGATGATCGATGCCGTGATATGTGCGGGACCGCTCGTCGGGTACCGGATGGGTTCGCCCACGATGCTGACGCCGGTCGACAGAAGCGGCACAGCCGGGTAGCCGCCGTTCTGCGCCAACGCGTGCTGAGCGCACAGGAGGTTGAGGGATAGACCGAGAGCAAGGCTGAGATTTCGGCGGATCATCGGCAATCTCTTCATTGGCGGTTAACCTGCGGCGGTTCCTGCGTGCGCCGCTCAAACGGGGTTAAGCACGATTTGATATCACGATCGCCGATTCGACCAGGGAGCGGCCATGAAGGAATTTCATCTCCGCACCATGACGGCGGCGGACGTCGCCCTTGCGATAGACTGGGCGGCGGCGGAGGGATGGAATCCCGGCCTCGCCGACGTTGGCTGCTTTGCCGGCGTGGATCCGGAGGGCTTCATCATCGGCGAGCAACGGCGCGCGGCTGCAGCGACGATCTCCGTCGTGAACTACGACGAGAAGTTTGCCTTTCTGGGCTTCTACATCGTTCGCCCGGACCTGCGCGGCCGCGGCTTCGGATTGCGGATCTGGCATGCCGGGATCGCGCACGCAGATGGACGAACCATCGGGCTCGACGGCGTCGTGGCGCAGCAGGACAACTATCGGAAAGCGGGCTTCGAACTCGCCTATCGCAACATCCGCTACGGCGGAACGGTCGCGGGCCTGCACGCTCCGTCGGACGTCGTGCCGCTGGCAGCCGTGCCGTTCGAGCAGATCGTGCACAGTGATGCCGCGGTGTTTCCGGCGGCGCGGCGCCCATTCCTGCACGCCTGGATGGCGGCGCCGGGCCATGTCGGCCGCGCGCTCATGCGTGACGGTCGGCTTGCGGCCTGGGGCGTCATCCGCCCGTGCCGCCACGGCCGCAAGATCGGGCCCCTTGTGGCCGACGATCGCGCGGCAGCCGAAGCGGTATTCGCGGCGCTGGTCGGACCGGATGGCGGCGAAGTCTTTCTCGACACACCGCAGCCCAATCGCGCGGCCATGAAGCTCGCCGAAGGTCACGGACTATCACCGGTGTTCGAAACCGCCCGGATGTATTCCGGTCCGATCCGGCCGGTGGCGCTCGATCGCGTGTTCGGCGTCACGTCATTCGAACTGGGTTAGTCACACGGCATTGACGACGTGCACTCTCGGCAGCGGCGGCCGACGCCCTTGCCGGCCGCCGCGCTGCTGCGTTGCGCGATCAAGCCTCGCCATGCCGAACGTCTTATCGCGGCAGCGCTTGCTTGCTATGCTCCATCCTCGGGAACGCCAAACGCCAGTCGGGATGGGACACGCCATGCGCAAGACCACAGCTTTCCTTTTCGGCCTCCTCGCGGCGGCGGCTACAGCTCAAAATGCGGCGGCGGAAACGCTCAAGGTCGCGGTTGCGCAGCGCGGATTCTGGAACAGCTCGTTCGTTGAATTTGCGCTCAGGCAGGGCTTCTTCAAGCAGGAAGGCCTCGATATCGACATCCTCTACACCGAAGGCGGCGCCTCGACGCTCACGCCGGTGATCGCCGGCAGCCTCGACATCGCGATGACGAACGGCACCCTCGGCGTGATCTCGGCCTTTGCCAAGGGAATGCCGGTAAAGATCATTTCGTCGGAAGCCACCGGCGCCCCCGACGCGTTCTGGTACGCCCGGCCGGAAAGCGGCATCAAGACCATCAGGGACACCGCCGGCAAGACGGTGGCGTTCTCCTCGCCCGGGTCCTCGACCAATCTCATCGTCCTGCAGCTTATCAACCAGGAAAAGGCGACATCGAAGCTGGTCCCGACCGGCGGCGCGCCTGGCACGCTGACGCAGGTGATGACCGGCCAGATCGACGTCGGCTGGTCGGTCCCTCCGTTTGTCCTGCAGCATCTTGCGGAAGGCCGCCTGCAGATCATCGCGCGCGGCAGTGATGTCGAGGCGATCCGCAATCAGACCATTCGCGTCAACGTCGCCAATGCCAACGCGCTGAAGGAAAAGCGCGACGCCTTCGTACGCTACGTCCGCGCGCTCAGCCGGGCGATCGACTGGGCCTATTCCGATTCTGCAGCGATCGATGCCTACGCCGAGATCGCGAAGGTGCCGCACGCGCTTGCGCAGCGCACGCGCGACGAGTTCTATCCAAAGGAATCGCTGCAGCTTTCCGAGGTCAAGGGCCTCGACCTGACGCTCAGGCAGGCGCTCGAATACAAGTACATCACCTCGCCGCTCGCAGCCGCCGACGTGCAGCGGCAGCTCATCGACATTCTCTACGCGCCGCAGAAATGAGCGCGGCGACATTGGGAGCATCACATGCGGGCCACTGACACGCGTTTTCTGGCGGCGCTTGCTCTCGGGCTTTCGGGCGATCCCGTGGCGGCGCAGGAGGCGACCGGCATGAAGCTGGAAGCCGCCGGCTTCACGATGCGGCCCGCCTTGACCGCGGTCGACCTCGATCGCGTCAAAAAGCTGCCACCCCACAAATTCGTCACCCGCAGCAAGGCGGGTGGCCGCTACTACCTTTATGCCGATCCCGATTATTGCAAATGCGTGTTCGCGGGCAACGAGAGTGCGATGAAGAACTATCGGGACATGGTCGCGCCCCCACCGCAAGCCCCCACCCTGGTGGAGGCCGACGGCAATTCGACTGAAGAGCAGATGATCCAGCAAATGGACGATACCGTGCACGGCCCGATCGCCGAAGGCGACATCTTCGACTTCAAGTTCTAGACGCACAAAATCGTACGCTCGACGGGAACTCAAACGTCCCGGCGCTGATTGAAAGTCATTGGGCATCGAGACGCCGGCAAGCGACCGTTCGCACCGCCCGACGGCGGGAGGAGTTTCAATGAACAGGGGAAAAACTGATCAGAAAGCCGAAATCCGGAACGCCGGAGCGCCCACGGGTCGCGACGGCGCGATTGATTTCGCCTTGAAGATGGGAGGCATGGACCAAGCGGAGCACACCATGGACGACCATATCTATCGCGTCATCGAACTCGTCGGCACTTCCACCAAGAGCGTCGAGGACGCCATCCAGTCCGCAGTCGGGCGAGCGCACAAGACGCTGCGTAATCTGCGCTGGTTCGAAGTCGTGCGCACCAGCGGCCATGTCGAGGATGGCAAGGTTCAGCACTTCCAGGTGACGCTCAAGGTCGGCTTCACCATGGAAGAAGCGCCCTGAACACAGGCTTCCGCTCCCGAGCAGAGATCTGGCGCACACGCGAGTCGGACGCATTGGCCTATCGCGGTTCTTTTCGGGTGGAGTGTGCGCCCTATTGCCGAATTGCGACCGCTTTATCTTTGTCGTAAGAGACCGACGCTCGACTTGGCGCGCGTCGGTATCAGGATAAACCGTTGCAATCTCCCATCGGCGCTTCCGACGACATGCCTCGTAAGGCGGTCCAGCCCGATTTGGGAGAGCGCACCGTTCCTTCGGATGATCTCGTTTGCGAGCAGGCCGAGACCGCAGCGCGGCAGTTTCGCAAGGCCGGCGATCTGGCGGCAGCGCTCGCAGTCTACGACAATCTCGCGCCGGCGCTGCACCACCGACCCGCGATCCTCGCGCAGCGCGCTGACATCGTGAAGCGCTTGCTCAGGCAAGCGGCGCACAACGCGCGCCACCTGCTGGGCACGGACGACATCGCGGCGGCACTTGCGGTGTTCGAAACGCTGCCACTCGATCTCCGGTCGCATCCCGAAGTCGTGCGGGAACGGTCGAACGCAATTGAGTTCGCGCGCAGGCAAGCCCACCGTAAAGCACGCGCTTTTCGGCACGCCGGCGACCTTGCCGGCGCAGTGGCGGTATACAATCGCGTTGCGACGGAGCTGTCCGACGATAGCGAGATTCTCTCCGCCCTTGGATCGGCTCTGTATCAATCCGGCGACCTGAATGGCGCCCGAGACGTCCTTCTTAGGGTATTGTCCTTCGCTCCCGGGCAAGAGGATGCGGCATACGCCTTAGGCGCAGCGCTTGCGGGTCTTGGTCGCACCCGCGAGTTGGAGGACTTCATTGCCGCAATGCTTGCGGCCTTGCCAGCGACGTACGACCGATTGCAAAAAGCGGCCCAACTCGCGGAGAAGGGACTGCTGCTGCACTTGGCGGCGAAACTGCATCGCGATGCGATCGGCCTCGCGGCATCGACCGACACCGCGACGATCATCGCCGCCGCCGAGAATTTACTCGCAGAGGGCGCGCAAGGACGCGTCGTTGCGCTCCTCGACGACGAACGGCTCTACCGCAACGCCGACGTGCGCGACTACGCCGCCGAGCTTCGCGCGCGGGCGCACGATCAGTTGCGACGCGCAGGGCGCGCGGCGGATGCCGGGCCTATCGGCATGGAGGAGAGAGCGGGCATTCTGGTGGCCCATTCCATCATCGAGCAGGCCGGCCGATGGTCGGAACCGGCACGACGGAGCCGGCGCGGAATTGCAGTTGTGGCGGCCTCGCTCGGCGTCGGCGGGTCGCAGACGCAGATCCGCCAGATCATTCGCCAGCTTGCTGGTGCACAGCGCGAACGTGTCGGCCCGCTCTTCCTGCTCCTCGGCCCGCATTCGGGTCCGGCGCCCGATCTCAGCGATGACGACGTTTCAGCGGCTGGAATCACGATCGACCATCTGCAATGGCCGTCCGATGCGGGCAAGGTGTTGCCGCCGGACGTCATGGAGAAGCTCCATCTCCTGCCTTCTGACATTTTCCGCGCAACCGTATCCCTGACCGCTGCCCTGAAATTTCACAATCCCGAAGCCATCATTGTCATTCGGACGCTCAAGAGCGTTGCTGCCATCTTGGCGGCGTCGCTCGCCGGCGTCCCTCGCATTCTCGTCAGCGAACGCAGTTGCGCGCGCCGCCCTGACGAACTGCTCCAGTTCGTCTACCAGCAGATCGTCACCCACGACTGGGCTTCCGTGACCACGAACAGCGCCGCGACGGCGCGGGAATTCGCCGGATGGCTTGGGGTGCCGGCCGAACGGTTGGCCTTCATCTACAACGGCGTCGAGGTCGACAATTTGCGCACCCGCCGCGATCCGGCAGCCGCCTTGACGTATCGGCGCTCGCTCGGCATCGAGGATGGCACTCGTATTGTTGGCTCGGGATTTCAGTCCAGGCTGACCAAACGGCCCCGGCTGTGGATCGAAGCTGCGGCGTGCATCGCCAAGCGGGCGCCCGACGTGGCCTTCGTCATCGTCGGTGATGTAGCGCGGGACTACCTGTTGGCCGCAATCCGCCACCACGGAATGGAAAGCCGGTTTCACCTGCCCGGTCCCAGCAACGACGTCGTGAACTGGCTAGGTGCCATGGATGCGGTTCTGCTGACGTCGCAGTTCGAGGGCACGCCGAATATTCTGCTGGAAGCCCAGGCGCTCGGCCGCCCCGTCGTGGCGACGGACGTTGGCGGCAGCGGAGAAACTTTCATTCCCGGTGAGACGGGTCTCTTGGTTTCAGCCCATCCCGATCCCGAAGAGATCGCCGACGCCGTCATGCGGGTGCTGGACGATCGGAACTTCGCTTTGCGCGCCGAGCGAATAGGGCCGCATTTCGTTCGGGACCGATTTGGCGCGGACCGCATGGGAGCCGAACTGGTCGATCGATGCTTGCGGCGAGATGCCCGTCGTAACCATTCCTAGTCCGATAAGTATCGTGGCGACCCTCCGAATTGGCTGTCGGGGCGGAACAAACTCCCGGCGACGCGGCTTGAATAGGCAGCGTGAACCGGAGACAGGACTATGCGCAAACTCGCATTGATCGGAATTACTGCGTTCGCCGCCTCGTTCGCCGTTGCGCCTGCGGCAAATGCCGCGAGCGTCTGCCGGGAAGTATGTGACGGCGGCACCTGCGTGCAGAAATGCAAGGAACAGAGCAGCACGACCGTCATTCGCAAGGATCGCGACGTTACTGTGCGCGAGCGCGAACGTCCGCGCGCCCCGGGTATCGAGCTCAACGTTCCCGGCGTGAGTGTCGATATCGGACGCTAGTCGTTCCCTTTCCTGTTAAACGGATCGGCCGCGGCGGGACCGCCGGGGCCGATCTTGTTTTGACATCGACGGACAAGCCCGCGCCGGCCGGCTAAGTCGGGTCCTGATCGTCGTTTGGTACGCGCGGGGCTACTGAGCTGGAAGCGACGACTGGCTAGGTTCCTCAACCGGTGCCGCGCGGCACTGCCACTACTGCTTCGACCGCTGGAGGCCCCCGCAGGTGGCTACAATCGAGCGTGAAGGGCCGAGGCCGGAATGGGCATAGCAAGCTTCCATCTCGTCAGGGGCAGCGATGGTCAGCAGGAGGGAACCATCAGTATCGGCCCCGATGACGTTCTTACCATCGGCGGCAATCGTGGCGGCGAACGGCTCCTTGCGCGCAGGATCGGACCAGGATTTTCCCCAAAGCAGCCGGCCATCCTGGCCTTCGATCTGGAACGTGAAGGATATGTCGCGAACGCGCGGCGCGTCGGTGGGGGTCTGGCTGCCGGGATGGTGGGAATTATTGCCGTAAATGACGGTCCGAAATTGTCCGGACCACGTGCCCTTGAGGTCGGGGGCGGTCTGCGCCGCCGCGGCAGCGCCCGAAAGCATGAGCGCGAGCGCGGCGGTCATGAGCGGTTTCATCGAAGTCTCCCTGCTTGAATTCTGGTTGCTCCTCTTCTGCCGCAATTCCGCTTACGGTTGCGTTAGCCCGCGGTCTCCGATTTTAGCGAGATGGCAACTTCTCATCGCGCCTTGCGCAGGTACGCGGCACTCGCAGGTTCGAACACATCGCGCGGCCCCCCTTTGCGTGCCAAGCCAAGTTTTACGTCGCCCCGCGCACCGCGGTGTGGATGGCTTCGCAATGCCTCACGAGGTTTGCCTGGGACGACACGAACTTTTTGAGCGGTGTGTCGATGGTGTAGAAATGAATGTTGGCGACGAAGCCATAGATGGCGGCGTCAATGCTGGTCGGCTGCGGTCCGTGGACATAGCCGTCCGCAGGAACGATGTGCGCGAGCACCTGCAGGTCGGCCAGCCCGCGCGCGTAGGCCGCTTCGGGTTCATAGCGCCCGACCCCCTGGTAATGATAGCGCTGGAAGTTGAATCCCGTGCCTTGGCAAGGCCCGCATCTGTCAGGCTCTGATGCTCGCGCAGGAGCGCGGCGCGAAACGCGGGCCAGAAGCGCTCGTCTTTCCAGCGTGAATACGACATTACCCAGTAGAGGTCGTCGATCATGCGGGTAACCAGGAGGTTGGTGTCGCGCTGGGCCGGCGTGAGCGTGGCATCGATGGTCACACCGTACTTGCGCGTGACGTAGGCGATGATGGTTTCGCTGTCGCCGACGGTCTCGCCGTCGTTGTCGATGTAGGGCAATTGGCCGCGCGGCGCCGCGGACGCGTCGAAGATGTGCTCGTGCGTGAACGGCACGCCCGCAAGCCGCAGGAACGCAAACACTTTCAGTCCGTAGCCGTTGTTGTCGGCGACGCCGAAAAGCCCGGGATAGGAATAGAGGGTCAGCACGGGCGAAATCAGCGAGCGGTGTCTTCGACATCCGTATCCGGCCTGTCGCTGCCAGATGCGGTCTCGGTGTGCCACTTACCGTTCTCGTCCTCATATTCGATGACCTCGGTCTGGCCCGGCACCCGCTGCTCGGCCGCGACCCGGCGCGCTGCGGCAAGCGCGGCAGCGTGGGTCGGAAAGCTCTCCGAGAACGAGCCTTGGACGGAATAGGCCCAGCCATCCTCGTGCCGGACGACCTTGTAGGTAACGTGTGCCATTGGGCGCCTTTGCTGCTGTGGGCGATGCCGCAAGAGTACAGGCAACAGCGTCGGCGTGCACCCCCGCGCGGCAGCGCTGGGGCCCTCTTGTTACGTCCGGCCGCCGCGGAACAGCCTGCACGCGCAGGTTCGACTCGCGGTTGCTGCATCGATGCGCACGCGAACCCGCCCGCCCGGTGATATGCTCCGGCTTTTCACGGGAGGACATCATGCAGACACCGACCAACCTGCGCTTCGCCAATCCAACCGGCCTGTCGAAGCCGCCGGGCTACAGCCACGTGGTCGAGGTCAACGGCCCGCACCGCACGGTGTATCTCGCCGGTCAGACCGGCGCCGACGCGAACGGCAACGTGGCGGACGGTATCCGCGCCCAGACCAGGCAGGTGATGGAGAACATCAAGACCGCGCTCGCCTTCGCCGGCGGCGGGTTCGAGCACGTCATCAGGGTCACGAGCTACCTGGTCGACATCGAGCGCGACGGCGCCGCCTTTCGCGAGGTGCGCCTGTCCTATTTCCCCAACAAGGACGCGCTGCCGGCCAGTACGCTGCTGCAGATATCGCGGCTCGCCAATCCGGCCTTTCTGGTCGAGATCGACGTTGTCGCGGTCATGCCACCGAAAGGGTGAGCGACGGAGAAGCGCAAGGCGGGGGAGTTCAGTCAGGCGTCATTTCTTGTTGCATTGTTCGACACATCGCCGGTAGCGCTCGTCGCAGCCACGCCTGCGCTCGGAATCCGACCCTCGTTCGCACGGTCCCCGATCGAGCTGGCACGCGTACTCGCAGCCGAACGACGACGGCTGCGCGGCCTTTCGTCCCGGCTCCGGCCTCTGTCCCTGCACGCCTGCGCCCGGGCTCGCAAAAGCAGCACTTGTCATCATCACCACAGCAAGGAGGGCAGCGCCACGGATCGGCATGGTGAACCTCAGGCTATCCAGGCGAACGCATCCGACGACGGCGAGGAAGAGACCGGCCGGCTCGGTCCGAAGCCAGTGCCACCTGCGCGGTGAAATCCAGCTTGCCGCGCGCGCCAGTGCCACAGAATGCATTGATCGCCGGGTCATGTTTGCCGGATCTTCAAGGCGGCGATCCGCGCTTCGGGCTTTTCTTCTCCAGCAGTTCATCGCGCTGCCGGGTGAGCCGTTGCAACTCCTCCTGCTGCTGCGCGAGCCGGTCGGCGTTCCGCGCCTCATCGCCGGCACCCGACTGCGCCGCGGCCTGCTCCGTCAGTTGGCGGATGTTGTCGCGCAGGATGGCGATGCGATCCTCAAGCTCAGGGAGCGAAAGCGTACTGTCGTTGCTCATGCGATCCTCGCGAACCATCCGGCGGCGTGTGGGCGCGGCAAGGATAGCACAGGCACAGCACGCGGCTCGAAATGTCGGCTTCTTGAGCATGCCGAATTTCTGCATCACCGAGCCGCGCCGGCGCGAACGCAGGGAATGTTTGTTCCGCCAAAGCCGCCCGGCATGCGCCTTGCCTTCCCGGCTCAATCGGCGAACGAGCGACGAGGCCGATGGAAAGATAGGTGGAAAGGCAGCCGCCCTGTATACTCCGATCAGCACAGCCGAATCATCGGTCTTCGGGAGCGAACACCCATGCGCACCTTATCTGCCATTCGCGCCAGCCTGATCGCATTGCTCGCCCTGGCGGGCGCTGCGCTCGGGCCCGCTGCCCTGGCGCCCGCCGCATACGCCGATAGCGGCGGCATCAGCTTCAGTGTCATCAAGGCGGGAATCGTCATCGGCGGTTCGGCGGGATCGGGCATGCTGACCTTCCGCGGCCGGCAGTACCCGCTCGGAATCGGCGGCATCAGCTACGGATTCACCTTCGGCGCGTCCGAGACGCGCTTCCACGGCACTGTGAGCAACATCAGAAGCCCGGCCGATGTCGCCGGCGTCTATGCTGCCGGCAACGTCGGCGCCGCCGTCGGCCGCGGCGCGCAGGCGATCGTGCTCACCAACCAGCACGGCGCCGTGCTGACGCTGAGCGGCCGTTCGGTGGGCGCCATCGTCAGCGCCGACCTCAACGGGCTCGTGATCACGGTGAAGTAGGCCGCCGGGCTGTTGCGGCGAAGAGAGGGACTGCGGCGCTGCGCAGCGTTCTCACGCGATCATTCGCGGGACCGCCCTGACACGCTCCCCCTTCGGCCGCAGGAGCCGGCTCCAACGGCCTATGTCAGCGCGGACGCGCGACGACCTCCTGGTAAGCGTATCTATCTTTGATGCGCTCGTTGAAGAACTCTCCCTTCGAAACGGCGTCCCAGAGTCCGGTGTGAACGTCCGGCGGCACATCGAAATAGCGGTACGTCTTGCCTCCGACGAACGTAATTTCCAGTTCGTTCCTCTCATCGTCGTAATCGACGTGGGTCATCATGGATGACTTCACGTTCGGCATGTTGGCTTTCAACCCGAACCGGCCGGCACGATTGCTGCCGGTGGCGGCGCGGTCCAGCGCAGCCTGTGCCTCGCGGATGTCGATCACCTTGCCCATTCGTTTCTCCACGACTGAACGAGCCTGAACTGGTTCTCGAGACTGTCCCAGACGTGCCATTCGTCAACAATCGATTTGTAGATCGTTTCGAGATATTCAATGCTCTTCGCGAACCTGCGGCGTACTACGTGCTCGGCCACATCATGTCCGCCGGCTGCAACCCGCTTGGCAATTCGTCGCAATCATACGTCAGCGCTCGGCAGCCGAAGATAGATCAGCGCGACGTTGTAGCCTTGCTCCCGCCATTGCGGGACTTTGCGACCGTAAACCAGCGAGGCCAAGGTCGTTTCAAACATCAGGCTCTTACGCTCGGCAACCCTCGTTGCGATTTGATCGAGCATCACGCGCGCCGCGTAGCGATCGCGTTGCACGTCCGGGACAGACCCTTTGGCCAGTTTTTGTGCAATCTCGTCCGCGTTAATAAAAACGAGGTCCGGCCGCGCCGCACGAATGTATTCGTTGGCAAAGCTTGTCTTGCCCGCACCATTCGGCCCGGCGACGATGATTAGGTCGGGCAACCGCCAGCCCGACTACAACGCCCTGTTGCCCTCCTTCACCTTCTCCGCCTCCACGTAAACCTCGGCGCCCATCTGCCGGAATTTCTCCGACATCTCCTTCATCCCCGCCTCCGCGGCCTCCGGATAGAGCGCGGCCTTCTCGTTGTCGCCGAGCGTGGCGGCGTAGTCGCGCACGTCCTGCGTGATCTTCATGGAGCAGAATTTCGGGCCGCACATGGAGCAGAAGTGCGCCACCTTGTGCGCCTCCTTGGGCAGCGTCTCGTCGTGGTAGCTGCGCGCGGTGTCGGGATCGAGCGAGAGGTTGAACTGGTCCTGCCAGCGGAACTCGAAGCGCGCGCGCGAGAGCGCGTCGTCGCGCAGTTGCGCCGCCGGGTGGCCCTTGGCGAGGTCGGCCGCGTGCGCGGCGATCTTGTAGGCGATGACACCGTCCTTGACGTCGTTGCGGTCCGGCAGGCCGAGGTGCTCCTTCGGCGTGACGTAGCAGAGCATGGCGGTGCCGAACCAGCCGATCATCGCGGCGCCGATCGCGCTCGTAATGTGGTCATAGGCGGGCGCGATGTCGGTCACGAGCGGGCCGAGCGTGTAGAACGGCGCCTCGCCGCATTCCCGGAGCTGCTTCTCGACGTTGACCTTGATCTTGTGCAGCGGCACGTGGCCGGGGCCCTCGATCATCACCTGGCAGCCCTTGTCCCACGCCACCTTGGTGAGTTCGCCCAGCGTCTCGAGCTCGGCAAACTGCGCGCGGTCGTTGGCGTCGCGGATCGAGCCGGGGCGCAGGCCGTCGCCGAGCGAGAAGCTCACGTCGTAGCGCCGCATGAGATCGCAGATCTCGTCGAAGCGCTCGTAGAGGAAGCTCTCCTTGTGGTGCGCGAGGCACCACTTGGCCATGATCGAGCCACCGCGCGAGACGATGCCGGTCACGCGGTTGGCGGTGAGATGGATGTAGCCGAGGCGGACGCCGGCGTGGATGGTGAAATAGTCGACGCCCTGCTCGCACTGCTCGATCAGCGTATCCTTGTAGCACTCCCAGTCGAGCTTGACCGGATCGCCGTTGACCTTCTCCAGCGCCTGGTAGATCGGCACCGTGCCGATCGGCACCGGCGAGTTGCGCAGGATCCATTCGCGCGTGTTGTGGATGTTGCGGCCGGTGGACAGGTCCATCACCGTGTCGGCGCCCCAGCGGATTGCCCACACCATTTTTTCCACCTCTTCTTCCACCGAAGAGGTGACCGCAGAGTTGCCGATATTGGCGTTGATCTTGGTCAAGAAGTTGCGGCCGATCGCCATCGGCTCGAGCTCGGCGTGGTTTATGTTGGCCGGGATGATCGCGCGCCCGCGCGCCACTTCGCTGCGCACGAACTCGGGCGTGACGAACAGCGGCACCGACGCGCCGAAGCTCTCGCCGTCGTCATGCGCGGCCTGCGCCTGCGCGAGCTGCTGCTTGCGGCCGAGATTCTCGCGCTCGGCGACGTAGATCATCTCCTTCGTGATGACGCCGGCGCGCGCCCATTCGAGCTGGGTGATGGGCTTGCCCGGCAGTCCGCGCAGGGGCTTCGGCGTGCTGGGGAAATTGCGCGCGAGGTGCTTGCCGGTGACGTTGCCGTTGTCGACCGGCTTGATGGGACGGCCCTCGTATTCCTCGACGCCGCCGCGCTCCTTCACCCATTCGATGCGCGAGCGCTTGAGGCCGGTCTCGACGTTGATGCCGGCATCGTTGTCGGTGTAGATGCCGGACGGGTCGTATACCCGCACAGGGTCCTCGCCCGAGGAGGCATCCAGCACGATCTCGCGCAGCGGCACGCGCAGGTCCGGCGCCGTCTCCGGGTGCGAATAGATCTTGCGCGAGCCCGCGATCGGTCCCGTCGTCACCTTGGGCGTCTCGAGGTCCGATTCGGAGATGTGCTTGTTCATTGCCGTGCTCCCATTTGGGGGTGCGAGATTTATTGCGTGTAGCCCTTGAAGCTCAAAAGGCCGCCGAGCGCGAGAACGATGATGGACGCGGTGAGCGGCAGCGCCGCACTGGACAACATCGCGGTACCAATTGCGGCGACGAATTGCGGCGCCACGATGCGGACGACGCCGCCGAGCAGCGCCAGCCAGCCGAACAGCGTGATGACCACCCGCCACTCCAGTGCCCACACATTGTGGGCATTGACGATGGCAAGGCCGGCGAGCAGCGCCAGCACGCCGGAGAAGTAGATGAGCGCATGGCTGTGCACGAACTCCTCGGCCATGGCGCGATAGATGTCGCCGTTCAGCAGCATGCCGGCGCCCATGACGAGGAACAGCGGACCCATGAGCCGCGCAAGCGTGACCGAGATGCGCATCGTTCGCCTCCTCCGCACCGGCGGACGCGCGTGCGCTCTGCCGGGGCGTACAGCCAGGTTGGCCGCGGGAGACAGGTGTCGGGGAAATTCGGTCCTGTCCCTTCGCCGGCATGACCCGGATCAGGTTCAAAGGGTCTCCGCGGTGGCTTGTCCGAATTCGGACAAGCCGGGCGGTCTCTCAGCTCCCTCCGGAGCTCCCCTCGGAACACCGCTAATTTAGGATGCTGGCCCGGCGTGTCAATGTGGCGCAGCGGGCGGGTTCCAGCGCACGCGCAGCTCTCGACTGCCGGATCGGATGGCTGGCGGCGGAGTCTGCCGGGCGCACAGGTCGGTCCGAGGCGAGGCGCAGATCAGCAAATTTTTGGCAGGACACGACAAGACGCGCGCGCGTGTTCGCCTAAATCGGGCCGCTGGTGCGGTCGCCACGGGCCGCGGGGGAATTGACGACAATCACATTCACGATGTCCAGATCAGACGATTCCAATCAGGCCAATGACGACGCGCCGCTGTTCGACGACCAGGGTGAAATTCCTTTCCCGCGGGACATCCCGCTTTCGCTCGGAAACGTGGCCCGGATACTTCGCGTGTCGCGCTGGAGATTATGGGGCTACGAACGCCTGGGCCTGGTCAAACGGCGCAACCATTTCGGGCAAGGCCGTGTCTACGGCTGGGATGATTGCGCCCGGCTCATGTTCGTGCTCAAGGCCCGCAAGGCCGGCGTGACGGCGTTTGACCTCGCGCCGCTGATCAAGGCGGCCGACCACGGCGCGCACCCGCGAACGATCAGGCGCGCCCGCACAAAGTGTCTCGCACTGCTCGAGCAACTTAATCGGCAGCAGCAGACGCTGCGTGTCGCAATCGCGGAAATCCGCTTCTTCTGCAAGCTTTTGTCGGAGACTTTTCCCGAACCGCCCGCGCGCACCCGCGGTCACGACGACACATCGGACGTGCCCTGACTCTCGAGCAACGCGCGCGCCCGGGAGATGAACTCGTCGGCGGCGGACTCGGCTTCATCGAGGTCTGAGCATCGGCAACTGTCGAGCGATGTACGGGTGTCATGGCGATACAGCTCGAGCCACAAATCCGAGGCATCCGAATCACGGCGGTCGCCGAGCTCGATCACACGCACCTCGAATGCGCCGAACCGCGCAAGTGGCAGCGCCCGCGAACCGTCATCCGCGCGCGGCGCAAGCATCAGCGCCACATAGGTCTGGCTTATCCGATTCACGAAACACCCAGCTCCCTGGTGCATCATGCCGATTCTCCATCGAACCCCGCGCCGGGTGCGGCCCGCGGCCGCGCTTGATCGGCTGTCAAGCTGTGCGCACCCGCGCATATAGGCGACATCGTCCGTTCGACTTGCTACGATCCGCCAATGATTTGCGACTGCGGGCCACATGCGGGGCGCTCCCCGCGCCTGCTCCGCGTCCGGTTGGAAGCCACATCTCGGTCCCGTTGGAGCTGCCTCGGAGTTGGCGTTTATGCGCGATTCCCAGACTGCGCATCGCTCCATTTCGCCGAGCGCCTCCGGCGGCATCGCGCGTCTGGCGTTTGCTCGCGCTCTCGGCGCAGGCATCGAGAGCGACGCTCTGCTGCGCGAGGCGGGCCTGTCGCGCCGGCAGATCGAGGATGCCGATGCGCGCATCGGCGTCAAAAGTCAGATCAAGTTTCTGAAGCTCGTGGCAGACGCTCTCGCTGATGAGTTCCTTGGATTTCATTTGTCGCAGGATTTCGATCTGCGCCAGGTCGGCCTGCTGTACTACGTGCTCGCGTCCTCGGGATTGCTCGGTGAAGCGCTGCGCCGGAGCGCGCGATATACCTCGATCGTCAATGAAGGCATCAGGCTGACCCTGAGTGAAGGCAGGGAGATCGGCTTGCGGTTCGAATATCAGGGCGTGCCCCGCCATTCGGATCGGCACCAGATCGAGTTCTGGGTCGCAGCGCTGATGCGCATCTGCCGCGAACTGACCAACCGTCGCGTCACTGCCGACCGCATCAGTTTCGCGCACCGGCGCAAACATGCCGCGGGGCTGAGCAGCTTTTTCGGCTGCGAAATCAGGTTCGGCGCCGACCTGGACGAGGCAGTCCTTTCGCTCTCGATCCGCGACATCGCCATCGTGAGCGCCGATCCTTATCTCAACCAGCTTCTGATCAAGTATTGCGAAGAAGCTCTCGCCAGGCGGAATGCCGGGGGACGGACTTTGAGTCTCGACGTGGAGAATGCGATCGCCACGCTCCTGCCGCACGGAAAGGCCCAGGCCGGCGAGGTCGCTCGCAACCTCGGCATGAGCCAACGCACGCTGTCACGCCGGCTTTCAGAAGAGGGCCTGACATTCGCGAGCGTGCTGCAGGGATTGCGGTCCGATCTCGCGCAGCGCCACCTTTCGGACAATGACCTGTCGGTCTCGAAAATTGCGTGGCTCCTCGGCTACCGCGACGTCAGCGCGTTCTCCAATGCTTTCAAGCGCTGGAACGGCACGACGCCGCGCGCAGCCCGCCAATCCGGGTGATGCCGCCTGCGACTCATCTCCAGAATTGCCGCGACGCGATCCGGGCACCTTCCGCCATCGCCGCGAGCTTGGCCCATACCACGTCGGGATCGACCGCCGCCTGCCCGACCCAGGTGCCATAGCCGCAGTCCGAGCCCGCAATGACGTTCTCCCGCCCGACGAGGTTCGCATAGCGCGCGATGCGTTGCGCGATCAGGTCGGGGTGCTCGATGAAGTTCGACTTCGATTCGATGACGCCCGGCATAAGGACTTTCCCCTCCGGCAGCTTGACCTGCTCGAACAGCGCCCACTCGTGTGCGTGACGCGGGTTTGCGGCTTCGAACGAGATGCCGCTGGTCCTGGCCTGGAAAACGATGTCGATAATGTCGGCGAGCGCCACGTCGAAATGATGCGGCCCCTCGTAATTGCCCCAGCACAGGTGCATGCGTATCCGGTCGGGCGCAATGCCGGCGACCGCATGATTGAGCGCCTCGACGTGCCGGTGCGCGCGCTTGCGAAACTCCTCGAGCGTCAGGTCGGCGTACTGGATGTGCCGGCCCATGGCGAGGTCGGGGCAATCGATCTGCAGCACAAGCCCGCTCGCGGCGATCGTCTCGTATTCGTGCCGCATCGCTTCCGCGATGGCGAACAGATATTCGTCTTGGCTGGCGTAATGCTCGTTGCGGAAAAACAGCGAGACGACGCCCGGCGAGGCCGCGCTCATGAACGCCTCGGTCACGCCGGCCTTGGCCGCCGCCGTGCGCAGATGCTCAACGTCGTCGCGTACCGCGCCCGGATCGCGCACGCGGATCGGAGCGTTGCACGCGGGCGTTTTGCGCCGCGAGCGGCCGGGATCGCCGAAGACGCGCCGGGCGAGATTGGGGAAGTCCGCGAGGTCCTGGTAGACGAACGTGTTGCCAGTGCCGCCGAAGCCGTCGAGCCGGTCCTTCACGTAGGTGGCGTAGCTCGGCTTGGACATTTCGCCGTCGTTGACGATGTCGATCTGCGCGGCGCGCTGCTTCTGCACCACCTCGTCGACCGCGGCGCCGATGCGCGCGGCGAGCGCCGCGCGCTCCACCGGCACGCCTTCCTCCTTGGCGTACATCATGCGCACGAGATCGTCGGGCCGCGGCAGGCTCCCGGTATGCGTCGTCAGGAAGCGCGCAGTGCTGCGTTGCATCGTGGCTCCGTCAGGCTCGTCCTGCGCGATACGATTTCAGGACAGCATAAATGGCCTCGTTGGCCGGGGTCGGGACGCCGCGCTCGCGCCCGATCCGGACCACGGTGCCGGCGAGCCAGTCAAGCTCGAGCCGGTTGCCGCGTTCGAGGTCGTGTGCCATCGACGCCTTCATGGTCGGCGGAAAGGCGGCGACCTGACGCTCCAGCTCGGCCATGTAGTCGGCCGGAAAAGTCACGCCCGAAGCCTTCCCTACGGCGACCGCCTCGGCCATCAGCCGGAAGAAAAGCGCGCGCATGTCCGGATCGTCACGGATCGGGCCAAGCGGCAGCCGGGTGCTGGTGGTAATGCCGGAGGTGCCTGAGAGCAGCACGAATTTCTTCCACAGCTCGGTCTGCATGTTCTCCGCGAGTGTGGCGTCAATCCTGGCCGTCCGCATCTGCTCGACATAGCCGGCAAGCACGGCATCGGCCTTGCCATCCGTGCGCCCGCAGACCACCCGCGCGAAGCTGCTGGTGTGACTGATGATACCCGGCTCGCGGATCACGGTCGCCAAATAGGTCGACCCGCCGGCGACGTGCTCGGCGCCGAGAACCGGCGCCAGCAGACCGACGCTGTCGACGCCATTCTGCAGCGCAATCACGCGCGTGCGGGGATGGATCAACGGACGGAGCTGCTCGGCTGACCGCTCCGTATCCCAGAGCTTGACGGCAAACAGCAGCATCTCGACTGGAGCAATGCCCGCAACGCTGTCGGTGGCGGTAACGTCCTTGAGGTGCAGATCGCCCAGCGGGCTTTCGACCTTGAGCCCGTGCGCTCGGATGGCGGCGAGATGGGCACCGCGCGCAAAGAACACGACGTCATGCCCGGCCGCGACCAATCGCGCACCGTAGTAGCCGCCGACCGCGCCTGCCGCCATCACCCCGATGCGCATCGTGTCATCCGCCGTTACGGCTGGCCATCAGCCACATTTTCAGCGCGTGCTCAACGCCTGCGTCCGGCGTGCCATCCCACGACCGCGTCGGGTACCGCGTCGGTAGAGGCAAAATAGGGCTTGATATCGAGGAGCGGCGTGCCATCTAGGCAGTCGAGCCCGACAACCGACAGGCGCGTCCTATCGATACCCAAAAGCCGCGCGACACTGGCCGCGATGGGATTGGGCCTTACCGGCGAGCGCAGCGCAAACGTGCCGCGCTGTTCGGCATAGTGGCGCGGCGCCTGCAGCACCAGATCGCGCCGCGCCTTGTCCATCCAGTATAGCACCAGCACGTGGCTCGACGTTTCGAGACCGCGCAATCCTTCCGCCCAGCGCGGATCGAGCTCGATGGTGCAGACTGCCTCCGACTCGCGCCCGTTCTTCGGACAATCGTTCCGCCGCGTCCAGGGCGTGCGGATGCGGCCGATGAAATAGACCGAGGCATCGAACTCCTTCGGCAGTTCGACCGCCACCTCGCCTTCGCGGAGTCCGTCATTGTCCTGTTTCATGAGGCTAACGTAAGCATGCACGCCGGCTACCCGCCAGCACCCATTCTGCCCAATCAGATTGGGACAGTTCCCATACGTTCCCACTTGTCAGCTTAAGGGCATAAAGATATCCTTATGTGCAGTCGCCAAACTGTTCTGGCGCGCCTGCGGATGCAACCACACATGGGCGAGTCCCAACTCCCATTTGCAGAACTGACGGCCACCCTTAGGGCTATGGCGGAGCCCACACGGCTGCGCGTCCTGGCGCTGCTGGCGGAAGCGGAACTCACCGTCTCCGATCTCACCGATATCCTGCGACAGTCGCAGCCGCGCCTATCGCGTCATCTGCGGCTGCTGGCCGAGGCAGCGCTGGTGGAGCGGTTCCGCGAGGGCTCGTGGGCCTTCTTCAGGTTGGGCGAACGCGACAGCGCGTCGGCCGAGATCGCGCGCACGCTGATTGCGCGGCTCGATCCTGCGGATCCCACAATCGCCCGCGACCGCGAGCGCCTCGCCGCCGTACGCGCCGCGCGCGCCGCCGCCGCGCAGGCCTACTTCCGCCGGCACGCGGCGGAGTGGGATCGCACCCGCAAGCTGCATGTCGCCGATACTGCCGTCGAAGGCGCGATCCGCGCGGCGCTCGCCGATAAGCCGATCCGCGCGCTGCTCGATCTCGGCACCGGCACCGGCAGGATGCTGGAATTGTTCGGCCCGGACGTCGAACGGGGATTGGGCCTCGACCTGTCGCTCGATATGCTTGCGCTTGCACGCGCGCGGCTTGATCGCGCAGGGCTGCGACACTGCAGCGTGCGCCACGGCGACATCTACGATCTGGCGCTGCCGCGCGATTCATTCGATGCCGTCCTCATCCACCAAGTGCTGCACTTCCTCGACGACTGCCCGCGCGCGATCCGCGAGGCCGCGGGCGTACTCCGCCCCCGCGGACGGTTGTTGGTGGTCGACTTCGCGCCGCACGATCTCGAATTCCTGCGCGAGGAGCACGCCCATCGGCGCCTCGGCTTCGCGCCCGATGCGATCGCGCAGTGGATCAAAGCCGCCGGCCTCGATCTTGTCGCGCAGAGGACGCTGCAGCCGGAGCCCGACGGCAAGATCGCGGTCTCGCTGTGGCTCGCGCGTGATCCGCGCATCCTGCTGGCGGCGCCCGCGGCACGGGAGGTGGCGTGATGGACGGCGCGCGCGCGAGCCGATTCGTGCAGGGGGGCGCTGCGCCGCGCATCCGCGTGTCGTTCGAGTTTTTTCCGCCGAAGACCGCGGAGATGGAGGAGACGCTGTGGGAGGCGATCGGCCGGCTCGCTCCGCTCAAGCCGAACTTCGTGTCGGTGACGTACGGGGCCGGTGGTTCAACGCGTGAGCGCACGCACGCGACCGTCAAGCGCATCCTCAGCGAGACCGCGCTGATTCCGGCCGCGCACCTGACCTGCGTGGCCGCCACCTGCGCGGAGATCGATGACGTCGTGCGCTCGTATGCGGACGCCGGCGTGCGCCATATCGTCGCCCTGCGCGGAGACCCCATCGGGGGCGTCGGCGAGCGCTACGCGCCGCATCCGGGCGGCTATCGGCATGCCGCGGACCTCGTCGCCGGCATCAAGCGACTTGCCGACATCGAGGTTTCGGTCTCCGCCTATCCGGAAAAGCACCCGGACAGCCCATCGGTCGAAGCCGATATCGACATGCTCAAGGCGAAGGTCGATGCCGGCGCGACCCGCGCCATCACCCAGTTCTTCTTCGAGAACGATCTTTATTTCCGCTATCTCGACCGCGTGCGCGCCCGCGGCATCGGCATCCCGGTCGTGCCGGGCATCCTGGCGGTGCAGAACTTCAAGCAGACCAGGACGTTCGCCGCCCGCTGCGGAGCCTCGGTGCCGGGGTGGCTCGCCGAGCGCTTCGACGGCCTCGACGAGGATGCGACGACCCGCAAGATGATCGCCGCCGCCGTCGCCGCCGAGCAGGTGCTCGACCTCGTTGATCGCGGCGTCACCGACTTTCACTTCTACACCATGAACCGCGCCGACCTCGTCTACGCCATCTGCCACCTGCTCGGCCTGCGCCCTCAAACTGCCGATGGAGTGGCATGATGCTTTTGCCCACGCTGAGCATCCCTACTTCGTCATGCCCGGGCTCGACCCGGGCATCCATGCGACCATGCCGTTTGGAAAGTCGGCATGGATTGCCGAGTCAAGCTTGGCAATGACGAGGGAGGCTGCGTTCGTGCCGAGCACCAACACTTTCCCGACCGAAAACGCACTGCGGCGCGCGGCGGCCGAGCGCATCCTCGTACTTGACGGCGCCATGGGGACGATGATTCAGGCGCTCGGGCTCGACGAGGAAGGCTATCGCGGCGCGCGGTTCGACGCCTGGAACCGCGAGGTGCGCGGCAACAACGATCTCCTCAATATCAGCCGCCCGGAGGCGGTGCGCGACATCCACCTCGCCTACTTCCGCTCCGGCGCCGACATCGTCTCCACCAACACCTTCTCCTCGACCCGTATCGCGCAGGCCGACTACGGCATGGCGGAGATCGCCTACGAGCTGAACGTGGCGGGCGCGCGCCTCGCGCGCGAAGCGGCCGCAATCGCCGCTAAGGAGGACGGCCGCACCCGCTTTGTGGTCGGCGCCATCGGCCCCACCAACCGCACCGCCTCGATCTCGCCGGACGTGTCCAATCCGGGTTTCCGCGCCGTCACGTTCGATGACCTGCGCGTCGCCTACGCCGAGCAGGTGCGGGGCCTGCTTGACGGCGGCGCCGACCTCCTCCTGATCGAGACCATCTTCGACACGCTCAACGCCAAGGCGGCGATCTACGCCATCGCCGAAGAGACTGCCGCGCGCGGCATCGGCATTCCGGTGATGATCTCCGGCACCATTACCGACCGCTCCGGGCGGCTGCTTTCGGGCCAGACGCCGGAGGCGTTCTGGAATTCGGTCGCTCATGCCGTGCCATTCTCCATCGGGCTCAATTGCGCGCTCGGCGCGCAGGAGATGCGCGCGCATATTGCGGAGCTAGCGCGCGTCGCCGATACGCTGATCTGCGCCTATCCGAATGCCGGGCTGCCCAACGAGTTCGGGCGCTACGACGAAAGTCCGGAATTCATGGCCGGGCTGATCGGCGAGTTCGCGCAAGCCGGGCTCATCAACATTGTCGGTGGCTGCTGCGGCACCACGCCCGAGCATATCTCGGCGATCGCCGGCGCAGTCGCGCAGCACAAGCCGCGGCCAATTCCCGACGTGCCGCCGCTGCTGCGGCTATCCGGGCTCGAAGCTTTCACGCTGACGCCGCAGATCCCGTTCGTGAACGTGGGCGAGCGCACCAACGTCACCGGATCGGCGCGCTTCCGCAAGCTCGTCACCGCCGGCGACTACAACACCGCGCTCGAGGTGGCGCGCGACCAGGTGGCGAACGGCGCGCAGATCATCGACGTCAACATGGACGAGGGCCTGCTCGATTCGGCGCAGGCGATGACCACGTTCCTCAACCTCGTCGCCGCGGAGCCCGACATCGCGCGCGTGCCGGTGATGGTCGATTCGTCGAAGTTCGCCGTGATGGAAGCCGGCCTCAAATGCCTGCAAGGCAAGGCGGTGGTGAACTCGATCTCGCTCAAAGAGGGCGAGGAGGCGTTTATCCATAATGCCGAGACGGTGCGCCGCTACGGGGCCGCGGTCGTGGTGATGGCGTTCGACGAGCAGGGCCAGGCGGACACGCTCAAGCGAAAGACTTCGATCGCACAGCGGGCCTACGACATCCTGGTGAACCGCGTCGGCTTTCCCCCGCAGGACATCATCTTCGATCCGAACATCTTTGCGGTCGCAACCGGGATGGAGGAGCACAACGGCTACGGCGTCGCCTTCATCGAGGCCACGCGCTGGCTGCGCGCCAACCTCCCGCACGCGCACGTGTCCGGCGGGGTGTCCAACCTCTCGTTCTCGTTCCGCGGCAACGAGCCGGTACGCGAGGCGATGCATTCGGTGTTCCTCTATCACGCCATCAAGGCCGGCATGGATATGGGCATCGTCAATGCCGGCCAGATGGCGGTGTATGACGATCTTCCACCCGACTTGCGCGAGGCGTGCGAGGACGTGGTGCTCAACCGGCGGCCGGATGCGTCGGAACGCCTGCTCGCGCTTGCCCAGACCGTCCGCGGCCAGGGCAAAGAGAAGAAGGAGGCCGACCTCGCCTGGCGCGAATGGCCGGTGGACAAGCGGCTGTCGCATGCGCTCGTGCATGGCATCACGGATTTCATCGCTGCCGACGTCGAGGAGGCACGCCTCGCCGCGCCGCGCCCGCTGGCGGTGATCGAGGGGCCGCTGATGAACGGCATGAACGTCGTCGGGGACCTGTTCGGCTCGGGGCGCATGTTCCTGCCGCAGGTAGTGAAGTCCGCGCGGGTGATGAAGCAGGCCGTCGCCCACCTCATGCCCTACATGGAGGCCGAGAAGGACGGCCGCAGCCACTCGAGCTCGGCCGGCCGCATCCTGCTCGCCACCGTCAAGGGCGACGTGCACGACATCGGCAAGAACATCGTCGGCGTCGTGCTCCAGTGCAACAACTACGATGTGATCGACCTCGGCGTCATGGTGCCGGCGGCAAAGATCCTGGAGACCGCGAAGGTCGAGCAGGTCGATATCGTCGGCCTTTCCGGCCTGATCACGCCCTCGCTCGACGAGATGTGCCTGGTCGCCGCCGAGATGGAGCGGCAGGGCTTCGAGGTCCCGCTGCTCATCGGTGGCGCGACCACGAGCCGGGTGCACACCGCGGTGAAGATCCACCCCAACTACCGCCGCGGTCAGACGGTCTATGTCAACGACGCAAGCCGCGCGGTCGGTGTCGCCTCCGCGCTGATGTCGCGCGAGCAGCGCGCGCCGTACGTCGCGGACATCCGAGAGGAGTATGCCCGCATCGCCGCCGCGCATGCGCGCGGCGAGGAGAACAAGCGGCGGCTGTCGCTCGCGGCCGCGCGCGCGAACGCGCTCAAGCTCGACTGGTCGGGAAGCTATGCGCCGCCGGCTCCGAGCTTTCTTGGCACCCGCGTTCTCGCCGACGTGCCGATCGCCGGGCTTATCGACTTCATCGACTGGTCGCCGTTCTTCGCGACCTGGGAACTGGCGGGAAAATACCCCGCGATCCTCGACGACGCGAAGGTCGGCGCGGCGGCGCGCAGCCTGTTCGACGACGCGCAGGCGATGCTGGCGCGGATTGCGCAGGAGGGCTGGTTCCGGGCGCGTGCGGTTGTCGGGTTCTGGCCGGCGGAAAGCGGCGGCGACGACATCGCGGTCTTTGCCGACGCTGCCCGCGCACAGCCGCTCGCCGTGCTCCACACCTTGCGGCAGCAGCTAACGCGCCGCGAAGGCCGCGCCAATGTTGCGCTGGCCGATTTCGTGGCGCCGCGCGCGAGCGGCCGTGCCGATCACATCGGCGCATTCACGGTGACGGCGGGCATCGGCGAGGACGAAATCGCCGAACGGTTCAAACGCGCGAATGACGACTACTCGTCGATCCTGGTCAAAGCGCTGGCCGATCGGCTGGCGGAGGCGCTGGCCGAGCGGCTGCACCAGCGCGTGCGGAAGGAGTTCTGGGCCTACGCGCCGGACGAGGCGCTGAGCAATGCCGAGATGATCGCGGAGGGCTACCGCGGCATTCGCCCCGCCCCCGGCTATCCGGCACAACCCGACCACAGCGAAAAGGCGACGCTGTTCGCGCTGCTCGACAGCGAGCGCCAGATCGGCGTGCGGCTGACCGAAAGCTTCGCGATGTGGCCGGGAGCTTCGGTATGCGGGCTCTATTTCAGCCACCCGGAAAGCCACTATTTCGGCGTCGGCAAGATCGAGCGCGACCAGGTCGAGGACTATGCGGCCCGCAAAGGCTGGACAGTCGCAGAGGGCGAACGTTGGCTGGCGCCGATCCTCAACTACGATCCGCTTGCAGCCGCACGCACCGCGGCCGAGTAGCAAACTGCCAAACAAAACACCGGAGCAGTCGCCTGCCCCGGTGCCTCTATCCTCGCCCGCCATTTGGAGGGGCGGCTCGTGATGGCTTTCTGGCGTTGGACTCCCGAACTCAGAACGCACCCAGCAGGATGGCGCCGACGAACGCGAACACGGCACACACCGCCAGAACATTGAGCTTCAAGGTAAGGTCCACTCATCCACCTCCATGCCGTTTCACTGGAGGTGAGACTAACAGAAGTAGCCAAAGGTTCCCAAGGGGGTAATTTGCTGCACTGCCGAAAGGAAATGCGGCGATCCCCCGGCGGCGCCAGTGCTTCATTGACAACATACTGAGGGGTCAACGAAATTTACGCGACTTGTAAGGCGCACTTGGCCTTTGGCTGACCCGAAGACACACAGTATATTTGTACCTGTAGCGTGGAAGCGAAAGAAAACCCCAGCTATTCCCGGACCTTCCCAAAGACGACCAGCGGCCTTCGCTGTGGAAAATCGTCGCATCGCCACCCCAAATGTCGCGCTTCTCGCTGTGTCCGGTGACCGGACCCGCGCGCCGCCAAGCCTGTCTGGTTAACGCGCTCCAGCCGTCGCAACGTCAAAGAGTCTTTAACGGAATGCCTCGCATTGTCGGAGGATGGGTGGAGCTCGTTGGTATCTCGTCGGCTCCGTTGTTCTTGTGACCTGCGGTGCGCTGGCTGCTCTTGTCGGCTGTAGCAGCCCATGGATCGTCGAGCGCGAGCCGTGGCGGCACGACGCGGAAGTGGCGTGCCTCAACTCCGGCACCGTCAGGGAGGGGCCAGCGAAGGTCCGCATTTCCGCGATTCGCGGACCGGGAATGTGCGGCGCCGACTTTCCGCTCAAGGTCGCAGCGCTGGGTCAGAGTTCGCTCGTCGGGTACACCGACGAACCGCCGCGGCCGCCGGGCGCGATCCCAAGCGCATCGCTGCCGCTGCGCTGGCCAGTGCGTGAGTCGGCTCCGGGACCGTATAGCGCGCCGGCCGGCAATGCGGCGGCGCCGCCCATTCAGACGCAGCCGCTCCCGCCAGTGCAGGCGCAGCCCTCGCCCTACGATCCCCGATACGAACAGCGCTATGAGCCGCGCTACAGCGCCGCACCCGCCGCGCGTTATGAGCCGCCACCGTCGCCGCGCTACGAGCCGGCACCCGCGCAGCGTTACGAACAGTCGTTCGGACCGCCCGTTTCGCTCACGCCGCCCGGACTGCCTGAAGCCGACGATCCACCACCGCTGCCGCCCGCCGGCAGTGCCTCGCGTGCCTATCCGCGCCAGCCCGCCGGCACACGCGAATCTTATCCGCCGGAGGCGGCTCCGGTCGTGCCGCTGGGGCCGCAGCGCGGCCCGCAGCTCACCGGCGCGATCGGGCCGGTCGAGGTCAAACCCACCGCGACGCTCGCCTGCCCCATTGTGTCCGCACTCGACCGCTGGTTCACCGAGTCGGTTCAGCCGGCGGCCATGCGCTGGTTCGGCCAGCCTGTGGTCGAGATCAAGCAGATCTCCGCCTATTCCTGCCGCGGAATGAATGGAACGCCCGGCGCACGTATTTCCGAGCATGCGTTTGGCAACGCGCTCGACATTGCATCGTTCGAACTCGCCGACGGCCGCAAGGTCAGCGTGCAGCACGGCTGGCGCGGCAAGCCGGAGGAGCAGGGCTTCCTGCGCGACGTGCAGGCCTCGGCCTGCGCGCAGTTCACGACCGTGCTGGCGCCCGGATCGAACGTCTATCACTACAACCACATCCACGTTGACCTGATGCGGCGTTCGAGCGGACGGCGCATCTGCCAGCCCGAGCCGGTTTCCGGCGAGGCGGTCGCCGCACGCGCACGGCCGGTCTACACCCCCGCGGAGGAGTCCGGCGTGACCGGCTCCATCAGGAAGCGGCATCGGACGCGCGCATCGAACACACCCGGCGCCACCGGGGAGAACGACGGCCGACTTCCGCGAGCGATCCCCGGCGAGGATTAGCCGCATGCAAACAAGACGCCGGGCGTCGAGCGCGCACGGCGCACGTTAGGCGCGGTGGACGCGGTCTTGCGCCAAGAACCGCCCGGCTACCCAGCCGCGAAGGCCGCGATAGTGAACGTTGCACCACAACCGTGCGGCAACGCGACGGCAGCCGAAGCTGCGAATGTGACGGGCGTTGTGCGGTAGGAACACAATGCGCCGGAATGAGCGTGCAGGTCCGGTGTGCATCCACAGCACGTGACCGGCAGCGAGGCCGCTCACACGTACGTAAGTCGGCGCGGCCTCCGCCGTGTCGCCCCCGACACCAAGCAGGAGCACAACAAGGCGAGCAACGCAATCCGACGAGGTGCGTGATGGCAATGCCGCATGTCATTCCCTCCCGGTGCCGCGCGCAACAACGCAATCGCCTGCGCACGGCATCGTTCCACGACATCGGGCCGCGGGCGCAAAGTGTCTGCAGAACGGTGTGCTATTGCGAAGAACCAGCCGCCATGTGCGCCAGCACGGCGGCGGTCGGCCAGCAGTCGACCTTCAGGCGGTTTGCCTTCTGATAGGCACCGAGCGCGGCGCGCGTCAGCATGCCGGCCTTGCCGTCGATCTTGTCGCGGTAAAAGCCACGTGCAGTGAGGATGCGCTGCATGCGTTCGAGGTCGCGCGTGTGCATCTGCACCACCTCGGCCCACGGCGTCTCGAACGGCCGCGGGTCGGCGATGCGATCGGCCAAATGGCCGACGAACAGCACGTACAGGTCGGAGAAATTGTATTCCTTAAGGACGAAATAGTTTTTCGGCGTGAGGAAGGCGGGGCCGTAAATGCCGGCCGGCTGCAACAGCGAAGCAGGCTCGCTAATTTCGGCGGCAGCGAGCTTGCGGCCGTACGCCGGCACAAAGCCGCGCTTGACCCACTCGCCGAGCGGCAGCACGTGCTCGGGCACACCGGTGGTGCAATCCACGCTCGCCGGCGCGCGCACCTCGTAAGCCCACCGTCTGCCGCTCTGCCAGCCCTTGCCGACAAGCTGTTTTGCGGCCGAAGCGAGGGCATCGGGCACCGAATGCCAGATGTCGCGCCGGCCGTCACCGTCAAAGTCCACGGCGTATCGGTAGAAATCGGACGGGAGGAATTGGGTGAGCCCGGTCGCGCCCGCCCAGGAACTGCGCATATCCGCGGGCGCGACGTGGCCCTCCTGCACGATCTTCAGCGCCAGCAGCAACTCCTCGCGGAACTGCTCCTTGCGCCGTCCGACATAGGCCTGCGTCGCCAGCACGCGGATGGCGCTGTGCGCGAGCCGGTAGCGGCCGTAGTCGGTTTCGCGTCCCCAGATCGCGAGCACGATCGCGGGCGGCACGCCGAACTGACGCTCGATGCCGACCAGCGTCGCGCGGTACTGATCGAGGAGCTTGCGGCCGTGGGCGGCGAGACGGTCGAACGTCGACTCCTTGAGGTAGGCGGCAGGCGTCTGCACGAACTCGGCCTGTCCGGCCGCCGGCTTGTCTGGTCGGCCGGGAATGACGAGGTCAGGCAGCGAGAAGTCCGGCTCAAGCCCTCGCGTGGCAGCGTCGAAGGTCGTGCGCGTTACCCCCAGCGCTTCGGCCTGCGGCCACAGCGCGGTGAGCCACGACCGGAAGCCCGCGTCGGCGCGCGCCAACGCCGGCAGCAGCACGAGGACACCGAATGTCGCCGCAACAAGATGCCTGCGGGCCATGCGCGACCGAGCTCCATCATCCTGTCCGGCCCGAGCCGGGGCATCCGCGTTCGTGATTCGCTGACACTCTCAAGGACCGTCGTGGCCGGAGCAAGTCCCGCCATGCCGCGGGTTATCGCGTCGCGACGATGAACAGCCGGGGGAAGCGCAGCAGCACCTTGCCGTCGTAGCGCGGATGGTAGGCGCGCGCGATCTTCTCTCCATACGCCGCGAGGAATTGCGTGCGCGCAGCCGCATCGAGCGGCGAGAGGAACGGCTGCAGCGAGGAGCCCTTGAACCACTCGACGATGCCCTGTGGTCCCGCCATCACGTGGTTGTAGACGCTGTGCCAGATGTCGAGCCGAGCGCAGACCGGATTGAGCAGGTCGTAATAGGCCTCCGGCGTCGGCAGGTCTCCGCGCGCGGCCGCCCTGACCTCCGGATTATCGGCCCACGGGCCGCTCTCGCCGACCTCGCGCTGGAACACAAGCGCCGGCTCGCGCGTATTGTCCGGCATCTGCACCGCGAGCACGCCGCCCGGCGCCAGCGCTTCGAGCAGCCGGCGCAGCACACGCGTGTGGTCCGGCAGCCACTGGATCACCGCGTTGGCGAAGAGCAGGTCGGTGCCGGCGTCCGGCGTCCACGTCGCGATGTCGGCTGCGACGAAGCTCAGTCCCGGCAGCCGTTCGCGCGCCTTGCGCAGCATGTCGGGCGAGGAATCGAGCCCGACGACCTCGGCATCGGGGAAACGCTCGATCAGCAGCTCGGTTGAATTGCCCGGCCCGCAGCCGAGATCGACGACGCGCCGCGCCTGGACAAGCGGCACCTGCGCGAGCAGGTCGCGCGGCGGGCGCGTCCGCTCGTCCTCGAACTTGAGGTATTGCCCGGCGCTCCAGTCTTCCATGGCGGCATCTCGATGCGCGGCGGTAGCGATTGCGCTCCATTGCCTCGCGCGCCCGCCGCGTGTCAATCGAGCGGAGGGGAGCGAGGGACCGCGCGCAGGCCGGATACGAAATTGCCTGTGGGCGCTTTTCCACCGCGGGTGGCGATTTTTTCTTGCACCATGGTAGTGTGCTAATCGATTCGTGTGCGCGTGAGCGTTTCCGCGTTGAGAGCAACTCCAACAAGGAGCCGCGCTATGGCTAAGAAGGCAGCAGCGACGAAGAAAAAGGCGAAGACGAAGAAGAAGAAGTAATTCGATTGCGCGCCCGGGCGGCTTGCCGTCCGGTCAAGCGCAAGCTTGTGGCGGCTGGGCCCAAGGTCCGGCCGCCCTTTTTTGTGGCAATGGACGTAAGGCGGGGCGTCGTGAACAATGCCGGCTGAAGCCGCCGCGAGGGATGATGCGGCGGCTGCCGGTCTACAAACCGGAGCGGAGGGATCGAACCATGCGCCGCCACCTCGCCAGCCTCGCTCTTGTCGCTGCTTTGGCGCTGCCCGCGAGCCGCGCTGTCGCGCAGGATGCCGTCGCCGATTTCTACAAGGGCCGGCAGATCACCGTCATCGTCGGTTCGTCCCCCGGGGGCGGGTACGACATCTACGCCCGGCTGTTTGCGCGCCACATGCCAAAATACATCCCCGGCAGTCCGAGCATGCTCGTATCCAACATGCCGGGCGCCGCCAGCAATACGGCGGCGGCGCATCTCTTCAACGTCGCGCCGAAGGACGGCACCTTTATTGGCGCGCTACAGAACAGCGCGGTCATGGACGCCCTGTTCGATGCGCTCCTCGGCAATGCCCGCAAGCTCCGGCACGACGCCACCAAGTTCATCCACATCGGCTCGGCCACGACCGACCATTACGTCTGCATTGGGCGGGCCGACGGGCCGGTCCAGACGTTCAAGGACGCGTTGGCGCGGGAATTCCTCATCGGCGCGAGCCAGCCCGGCACCTCCACCCGCGACTTCCCGGCCATGCTCAACAATACGACCGGGGCGAAGATCCGGCAGGTCACCGGCTATCCGGGCACGCGCGAGATCACGCTCGCGATGGAGAAGAACGAGGTGCAGGGGCTGTGCGGCTTTAGCTGGTCGAGCCTGCAGGCGCAGCGGCCGGACTGGATCAAATCCGGCTTCATACGGGTGGTCGTGCAGGAGCACGACAAGGGTAATGCCGAGCTCAACAAGATGGGCATCCCGCTCGCGGTCGATTTCGCCACCTCGCCAGAGAATCGCAGGATCATGGAATTGGTCTATTCCTCCGAGACCTTCGGCCGCCCCTACGTCATGGCGCCCGGCGTGCCGGCCGACCGGGTCGCCGCGCTCCGCAAGGCGTTCCTCGCGGCCATGCGCGACCCCGAACTGCTGCGGGAGGCGGAGCGGATCGGGATCACCATCGATCCGATCTCGGGCGAGGACCTGCAGGCCCTCGCCGCCAACGTGTTCGCCACACCGCTCGATTTTGTCGCGAAGACGAAGCAGGCGCTCAGCTACAACGCGCCGTAGCGGCAGGCGCGCACCCCTCCGTGCCGAATTGGCTTCGATGCTGCGACGCCATCATCAACGCCAAGCATTAACGCCCAGCGCGCTGCGCGCCTATTTCCGCGCAAGCGGGAATCCATAGCCACAGGCGGAGCACGTTTGCACCAGCGGCAGATGGGTCCCGGCTTTCGCGGGGACGACGATCGACCCCGGCGTCACAAATCATAAACCATCCCGCGACTCGCCGGCTTGCGCTTAGATATTTTCCTATTTAGGAAAGTATCTATGAGCAACGCGTTCAAGGCCATCGCCGCCGAACCGCGCCGCCGCATCCTCAACCATCTCGCGGGCGGGCCGATGACCGTCGGGGAGATCGCGGCCAAGTTCGACATGGCGACGCCATCGATTTCCAAGCATCTCTCGGTGCTCAAGGAAGCTGGCCTCGTGCACGAGCAGAAGCGCGGCCAGTTCGTCATCTACAGCCTCGCCGCCGACAACCTGACCAACCTCCTGTACGGCTTTCTCAGCCCGTTCTGCCCGGAAGCACGCAGGATTACGGCCCAGCGCAAGCGCGAAAGGAAGCCGAAGTGAAGAAGGCCGCGCCCCCGTGCGCGCGCGACCGCGTCGTGGATTTCCTTGGCGAGCTGGGGCCACGCTGGGGATTGCCGGCCGAGGCCTGCCGTGTGCACGCATACCTTTATCTCCTCGCCAAGTCCGTCCCGGATGCGGAGCTTCGCGCGGCGCTCGGCCTGAGCGGCCCGGCGCTGGCGCGGGCGCTCGCATGGTTGGCCGAGTATCGACTGGCCGAACGCGCGGGCGCCGACGCCTGGCGGACCGGCAGCGACCCTTGGGAGCTGATGCTACGCGCGCTGCAGGAACGCCAGCGTCGCGAGGTCGGTCCGGCGCTCGACCTCCTGCATGAGTGCCGGCGCTTAGCCCTCACCGAGGGCGGTGCGCAACGCACGGTCGCAGCCCAGATCGGCAAGCTGGTCGGGCTCGCCGAAGACATGGCGGCCATCAATAGCCAGGCGCAGCGGCTGTCGCCTGCAGCCATGCGCCGGATGGTCGGACTCGGAGGCTTCGCCCCCCGCGTCCTCGAACGCACGCTCGGCACCACGTCCCGCAGGAGGATACGCTCATGAGCGACCGCGAGCATGAACGCGACGCCTTCAAGGTCAACTCGCTCACCGATCTTGAGACCGCAAGCCCGGTCGAGGGCGAAGTCGTCTGGGACCCCGTGCGCTCGATCTGGAACACCGGCATGCTGCTCGCCGCGCTGATCCTCGGCCCGCTCACGTTTTCCTGGAGCGCGTTCCTGGTCTTCCTGCTCACCGCCGGGGTAACCCTCTGCGCGGGGCATTCGGTCGGATTCCACCGCCGTCTCATCCATCGCAGCTTCGACTGCCCGAAATGGCTGGAGCGCACGCTTATCTGGTTCGGCACCGCGGTCGGCATGGGCGGCCCGATCTGGACCATCCGCCTGCACGACAGCCGCGACTGGGCGCAGCGCCAAGCCGATTGCCACTGGTTCCTGCGGCACGGCAAGCCGTTCCTGCTCGACGGACTCTATTACCTGAATTTCCGGCTCAAGCTGAAGCATCCGCCCGGCTTCGCGCCGGGCCCGGGGATCGGCGACGATCCGTTCTACGCCTTCCTGCAGCGCACCTGGATGGTGCATCAGATTCCGATCGCCCTCGTCCTCTACCTGCTCGGCGGCTGGCCCTGGCTGGTCTGGGGGGTGCCCGTGCGCGTCGCGGCCTGCACGCTGATGCACTGGTACATTTCCTATTTCGCCCACACGGAAGGTCCGCAGGACTGGACCGTCGACGACGCCGTGATCCAGGCCCACAACGTGCCGCTGATGGCGATCCCCACTATGGGCGAAAGCTGGCACTGCAATCATCACGCCTTCCCGAGCTCGGCGCGGCATGGCCTCTATCCCGGCCAGATCGACCTCGGCTGGCATTTCATCCAGGCGCTGCAGTGGCTCGGCCTCGCCTGGAACGTGAAGGTGCCGGCGAACCTCCCTCCCCGTCCCGGCATCAGTCCGGTGACGGCCCGCGCCATGAGCGCGGCGGCGCCCGGGCAAGCGCTGATCTCGCACGCGCGAGTGAGCGGCCAGAAATGAGCTTGAGGCTGAAATGAGCGCGATGCGGAGTGCCTTTGCTGTCATTCCCGCGCAAGCGGGAATCCATAGCCACCGACAGAGAGGGCATCGCACCGGCGATGACTATGGGTCCGCGCTTTCGCGGGGACGGCCCGAGCACAGGGAAAGACTGAGTGCACGCGATGACACCGCGACGCTCGGCGAGGCGCTGGCGGAATTCCGGCGCGCGAATGGATTGTCAGCCGACGAAGCCGCACGCGCCTCGTGGACGTGTCGGCTCGGTCCCCTGCGCCTGCGGTTGCCGAATTTCCAATGGCGGAGGCGCGCGATCCTGGCGCATGACCTGCACCACGTGCTCACCGGCTACCCGTGCACCATGCGCGGCGAATTCCAGATGGCCGCCTGGGAGTTCGGCGCCGGCCCCATGCCGCATTGGTGCGCCGCATTGTTCTGTCTGCCGCTCGTCCTGGTCGGACTGGTGTGGTCGCCGCGGCGGATCGCCGAGGCATTTCGCGCCGGGCGGCGCTGCCGCAGCCTGCATGGATCGCGCGCAATCGATGCCCTGCTGGTCATGCCGCTCGAAGCAGCCAGTGCCCTCTTGCGTCGCGTTGACAAGCCCACACACCGCTGATGTGCTCGCTCGGCCTGTGACATCGTGCAGAGGATCAAACCATGAGCCAGGGCCTTACGCCTCGTAAGCCATTTGCCGCGCCGACCGTAGACCAGCTTGCGATCCGCGTCGTCGTCGATTCCCGCTACGAGCGATTCCTGCCGAAGACAACGCATCCGTTCACCGCCATCCAGCATGTCGGGCAAGTGCCGGGCCGCCAGATGACCTCGCTCGCCTGCGAGTGGGGTCTTTCGCTGCATCTGGAGTCGCATCGCGCCGGCTCCAAGGCGCAATACATGCTGGATTTCGGCTACACGCCGGAGATCGTCCTGCGCAATGCGGACCTGCTCGACATCGATCCCGCCAAGATCGACGGCCTCATCCTCAGCCACGCCCACCGCGACCATTTCGGCGGCCTAATCGGCTTCGTGATGCAGCACCGCGCTCGCATGCGCCACGATCTGTGCTTCTACAATGGCGGCGAGGAAGGCTTCCGCGAAAAATTCCTCGGCGAGCCGAGCGATCCGATCTCCTGGGGCGCGGTCGACCGCCGGATGCTTACCGCCCAGCACGTGACGCCCGTGTGCTGCCACGAGCCGCACGATCTCTCGCATGCGTTCACCACTGGCTACATCGAGCGCAACTCCTTCGAGGAGGTGAGCGGCGGGTCGATGGTCTACGAGTACGACCATTTCACCGAGACCGAGCGCCGCGGCAAGCTGCTGAAGGACACGCACCCGGACGAGCACGCGACCTGCTACGTGGTGCAGGGCCGCGGGCTCGTCGTCATCAGCTCATGCGGTCACGTCGGACTTATTAACACCATCAAGCAGGCGATGGCGGTGTCGGGGGTTTCGAAGCTGCACGCCGTGGTCGGCGGGTTTCATCTCGTTACCGCCCCGCCGGACTACATAGAGCAGACTGTGAGCGAGCTCGCAGCGCTCAAGCCCGACGTCGTCATCCCGATGCACTGCTCTGGCGCGGACTTCATCGAGAGCATGCGGCGGCGGATGCCGAACGAACTCGTGACCACCAACGTCGGCACCCGCTTCACGTTCGGCGTGTGAGGCGGGGCGCTAAACTACTGCATTGTTGGACTATGCAACGCGGTACGTGTGCTTGCTCGCCCGAAAGGCGCAGCGCGCAGCGGTGGCCGCAGACCCGGGTCTTCGCGGCCCGAGCGTCCAATTTACTGTCCATGCGGGCTCGACGATCCCGGGTCTGCATCACTGCGTGCTGCGTTGCGCCCGGGATGCGGATTGCGTTTGCGCTTCAACTCGAGACAAACGCGCTTTGACGCGATCAGCGCGAGAACTTCTTGTACTTTACCCGGTGCGGGATGACCGAATCGGTGCCGAGCCGGCGCATCTTGTCGGCTTCGTAGTCCTGGAAGTTGCCCTCGAACCACTCGACGTGGCTGTCGTCCTCGAAGGCGAGGATATGGGTTGCGATGCGGTCGAGGAACCAGCGGTCATGGCTGATGATGACCGCACAGCCGGCGAAGTCCTCCAGCGCCTCCTCGAGCGCGCGCAGCGTATCGACGTCGAGGTCGTTGGTCGGCTCGTCGAGCAGGAGCACGTTGGCGCCGGACTTCAGCATCTTGGCAAGGTGCACGCGATTTCTTTCGCCGCCCGAGAGCTGGCCGACCTTCTTCTGCTGGTCGGCGCCCTTGAAGTTGAACGCGGCGCAATAGGCGCGCGAATTGACCTCGCGCTTGCCGAGCAGAATCTGGTCGAGGCCGCCGGAAACCTCCTCCCATACGGTTTTGGAACCATCGAGGGAATCGCGCGACTGATCGACATAGCCGAGATGGACGGACTCGCCGACCTTGATGGTGCCGGCGTCCGGCTTCTCCGGCCCGGTGATCATGCGGAACAGCGTGGTCTTACCGGCCCCATTCGGCCCGATAATGCCGACGATGCCGCCCGGCGGCAGCTTGAAGGTGAGGTCGTCGATCAGCAGCTTGTCGCCGAAGCCCTTCTTGAGATTCGTAAAGTCGATGACGTTCTGGCCGAGCCGCTCGGCGACTGGAATCACGATCTGGGCGGTCTGCGTCTGCTTCTCCGAGGCCTTGGCGAGCAGCTCCTCATAGCGCTGGTAGCGCGCCTTGGACTTTGCCTGGCGCGCGCGCGGAGACGCCGAAATCCACTCCTGCTCGCGCGCCAGCGTGCGCTGGTGAGCTGCCTCCTCGCGCCCTTCCTGCTCCAGCCGCTTCTGCTTCTGCCCGAGCCAGGCGGTGTAATTGCCCTGGTAGGGAATGCCACGGCCGCGGTCGAGCTCGAGAATCCAGCCGGTGACGTTGTCGAGGAAGTAGCGGTCGTGGGTGACGATGAGGATGGCACCCGGATAGTTTCTCAGGTGGCCTTCCAGCCAGTGCACGGATTCGGCGTCGAGATGGTTGGTGGGTTCGTCGAGCAGGAGCAGTTCAGGCTGTTCCAACAGCAGCCGGCACAGCGCGACACGGCGGCGCTCGCCGCCCGAAAGCTTGCTCACGTCGGCGTCGTCGGGCGGGCAGCGCAGCGCGTCCATCGCCTGGTCGACCTTGGAGTCGAGATCCCACAGCCCGTTGGCCTCGATCTCGTCCTGCAGCCTGGTCATCTCATCGGCGGTCTCGTCCGAGTAGTTGGCCGCGATCTCGTTGTAGCGATCGAGGATCGCCTTCTGCGCCGCGACCCCCTCCATCACGTTCTCGCGCACCGTCTTGCTTGGATCGAGCTGCGGCTCCTGCTGCAGATACCCGACGCGCGCTCCCTCGGCCGCCCACGCCTCGCCGGAGTACTCGGTGTCGAGCCCGGCCATGATGCGCAACAGCGTCGACTTGCCCGCGCCGTTGACGCCGAGCACGCCGATCTTGGCGTCCGGATAGAATGAGAGGTTGACATTCTCGAGCACCTTGCGGTTGCCCGGATAGGTCTTGGTCAGACCCTGCATGTGATAGATGAACTGACGGGCCATCGGCGCCCTCTTTATGCCGCGCGCACGCGTTGATGTCGGGAATCGGCGCTGATGTAGCGAGCGCCGGCGCAAAGGGCAAGGAGCGAACGCAACCGGCATGTTGAGCGACCTCGACCTCCTTCCAATCGACCCACCCACCGGCCCGCTCGGGCTCCTCGGCCTCCCCCGGTTGTGGCGCAACTACGCGGAGACCTTTCCGCGGGCCGCGTTCGAGCAGCGCGTGACCCGCATGCAGACGTCGCTCTCCGACGCCGTGCTTGTTTGCGACCCCGACCTCATCCAGGAGATGCTGATCGATAAGGCCGACGCGTTTCGGCGCGATCGCATCACCGTGCGCTCGTTCGCGCCGGTGATCGGGGCGAACGCGCTGTTCCTGGCAGACGGGCCCGACTGGCGCTGGCAGCGGCGCGCCGTGGCGTCGGCCTTCCGGCACGACACGCTGCTGTCGTTCGTGCCGATCTTCGCCGAGGCGGCGGAGCGCCAGATCGCGCACTGGCGGGCTGTGCCGCGCGGGGAGCCGGTCGACGTCGCGGCGGCGATGACGCGCACCACCTTCGACATCATCGTCGACGCGATGCTCGGTGAAACTCTTGACGCCGGGCGCCACAGCGCGGCGCTCAACGCCAATTTCCAGACCATCCCCTGGCACATCCTGTACGACTTGCTCGCGCTGCCGGCCTGGCTGCCATATCCGGGCCGCCGCGGCGCCATGGCGGGACGCGATTTCCTGCGGGGCGACGTCGGCCGCATCGTGGCGGCGCGACGCGCGCGGCCCTCGGGGCGGCCGGACCTGCTCGATCTCCTGCTCGCCGCGCGCGACCCCGAGACCGGCCGCACCATGACCGATGCGGAGGTCATCGCCAACGTGCTGACCTTCATCGCCGCCGGCCACGAGCCTACCGCGATTGCGCTGACCTGGACGCTCTGGCTCATCGCCAAGGACCAGCCCGTGCAGCAGCGCCTGCATGAGGAAGCGATCGCAGCCGCGGACGGCGGCGCGATCGCCGCCGCGCAGGTCGAGCGGCTGCCCTTCACCCGCCAGGTTCTCCAGGAGGCCATGCGCCTTTTTCCGCCGGCTCCCGGCCTCTCGCGCCAGCCCAAGGCCGCGATGCAACTCGGCGGTATCGCGATCGGACGACGCACCCGCGTGCACGTTCCGATCTATGCGCTGCATCGGAACGTGCTTCTGTGGGATGACCCGAACGGCTTCGATCCCGACCGCTTCGCACCAGAACGCTCAAGGGCGCGGTCGCGTTACGCGTACCTGCCCTTCGGCAGCGGCGCGCGGGTGTGCATCGGCATGAACTTCGCGATGATCGAGGCCGCAATCATCCTCGCGACGCTTGTGCGCGCGCTGCGCTTCGACGCCGTGCCCGGCCACCGGCCGAAGCCGGTCCCACATCTGACCTTGCGCCCACAGGGCGGCATGCCGCTCATGGTGTCGGAGAGGTAAAGGTGCGAGTCCGGACCTGACAAGCCCGCGCTTTCATCCGCGCCGGACTCGCAAGGCAGCGCTTGCCAGCGCGGTACCGAGAAGCAGCACCCCGCCCCTACGGACACACGATCCGCGGCGCGAGGCCGGCCACATCGAGTGTGTGGCACGAGCGTCCGCCCGACGTGAAGGGGCTGGTACTGATGGAATTGTTGGCGCGCGTGCCGCGCTGCTGCCCGCCTTCGGGCGCAAAGCCCGGCTGCGGGCCGGCGGAACTGCCCGGACGGGGACGCGGCGGCCGGCTGTCCTCGCGCGAAGCTCGGCTGTCCTCACGCGACGGGCGCGCGCGCGGCGGTGCTCTGTCTTCCCGTGAAGGATGCGGCCGGGCCGCCTCCTTGCGTTTGGGTTCGGGCGCGGGCCGCGCCGGGATGGCCACGCAGGTATCGCCATCGACCATCATGCCGCGGCCGCAAGTCAGCGGGCAGATGCGGTCGTTGCGGTCGTGCAGGGCGGCGATCGCCTCCGGGCTCGGGCCGCTGAACTTCGCCTTGCCATAGCGGTTGTAGAGCGTGAGCGCGGCCCGCGAGGGACCATCCCATTCGCCCGTCACCTTGAGCGAGGGTCCGCAGCCGACGCGGATGAGCTCCTTCTGCAGGTTGCGGGCGAGCTCCTCGGGGCTGGGCCCAGGCGCCGGTGGCTCGGTCGCAGGCGGGCGCGCGGCGATGACGGGTCCGGGCGGCGGACCGCCGGTCGCCGGCGGCCGCACGGCAATCGCCGGAGCGGGCGGTTCGGGTGCGGCGCGTGCCGCGGGCGTCACCGCCGGCTTGCACAGACGGCCTTCAGCAAGCTTGGCAAGATCGATGAACGCGCCGTCCGGGAAGCGCGTGATGTAGGAGCGCACCGCCCCGCAATCGTTGGCGCCAATCGCCGACTGCCAGAACGCGAGCTCGATGGTGCGGTCGGTGGTCTGCGGCAGCGGCGGCACCGGCGGGGCGGGCTTCGGATCAAGGCTCGCCTTGGCGAAGTAGAAGGCCTGCGTCATATCGCTCAATTGCTGCGGGCGCTGGCCGTTCTTGGTGGCGTCGCGCACATCGGCGGCGACGAGCTTGAGCATCACCGAAACTTCGAGGCCGGGCTCATTGATGTGCCGCAGGATCGCCTGGGTGAAGGGGCTGTTTCTGCCTTCGCCGTCTGAGGCCTCCTGGCCGGGCGCGGCCGAGAAGGCCACGAGCGTGTCACGGCCAGTGGGATCGACCTTGGCAAGGCCGCGGCCCAGCGATACCGCGCGGCGCTCCGCCACCATGCGCCGGCGCAGTGTCTCGGCGAGCGGGTTGTTGCGGCAGGCGTCGAGGAACACCAGGTTGACCGGTGCGCGCGATTCCATCAGCCGAATGACGGCCGTCAGGTCGATGGTCTCGGAGGGGACGAGAAACTCGCTTTCGAGCTTGGCATTGGTCGAGACGAGATAGTTCTTCTCATTCACCTGCAGGCCGTGCCCGGCGTAGTAGAAGAGACCAACGTCGGCGCCGTCGAGCTGGCGGCCGAACTGTTCGATCTGGCGGGCAAAGTTGGCCTGGTCGACGTCGATCGCGACAAGAACGTCAAAACCGAGCTTCTTGAGCTCAGCGGCAATGTCCTTGGCATCGTTCGTAGGGTTCTTCAGCGCCTGCGTGTTGGCATAGATCGCATTGCCGACGACAAGCGCAACCTTGCGCTCGGCATGGGCCGCCGTAGCCAGCAGGACACTCGCCAGCAGGCCGATCACGGTCAGAAATTTGTCGCGCATGGAGCCTCCGCCGGGAACCCCCGCTCGCGATTATAAGACATCGCGCGTCCCGGCAACATCCCCATGTTCCAACGCTGACCGCGCCGTGACAATCCGTACCGCCGCAGCGGGGCCACATTTCGCTATGCGCGGTAAGCGTTCCGAAAGCGGCAAAAAGAATCACATCGGCGGCTAAATCGAAACAATTTTTAATGTTGTGGACCGACCCTGCACGAGGCCGGCCGCTCCGTGCCGCTTGAGGAGGCCGGTCGCTTGCACAAAACGGGGAGCGCAACGTGTCCCAGTTCCAGGTACCGCGTAAGCTAGCCAACACCGTTCGTCACCTGCAGCGGACGCTGCGGGACTTGCACACCCAATATCGTCCGGAGCTCCATTACATGCGCGGCCCCGGCCCGAAATGGCGCGAGAAGCACCTGGCGGAAGCCGTCCCGGTCGAGGCCGACAGCCGCATGCGTGCGGTGGCGAAATTCCGAGGCTGAGCTGCGGCGCGCTATTTGTATCCCTTCCCCATCGTGACGATGGCAGCCTGGTCGAACTTGTTGACGTCGTCGATCAGATCGTTGGTGACCAGCTCGGCGGCATCGATCTTTTCCTTGAGCACCTTGTTGGCCACCAGGAAGTCCACGTAGCCGTTGTAGTTGGCGAGCGAGTTCTCGCCCCACCGGGTCACGCCACCGGCCGAGGGTGGCCAGTTGCGGGCGCGCGCCTCGAGCGTCTTGACGTCGTCGCGCAACGCTGTGACCTCGTCCTTGCCGGTCGCCTTGGTCTGCGGAAAGACCTCCCACAGAATGCGTACCGCGGCTTCAGGGTTGGCGATCGCAAACACGGTGCCCTTGGCATAGCCTTGCGCGAGCGCCACCGCCTCGGCGCGTTTGTTCGCCAAAGTTTCCTCCAACGCGACAAAGCCGTTAGCGGGAAAGTGCGCGATCGGGCCGGTATCGAGCATGCGCAGCTTGGCCCCGGCATTCTCGGTGAGCGCATATTGGGTGTCGAACTGCGAGAGCGCGTCGACCTGCTTGCCGCGCAGCAGCGCGGCAGTCTGCGCCGCCTCGCCGGCGACGACGATCGAGATGTCGCGGTCCGGATCCATGCCATTCACTGCCGCGAGCGCACGCGCGATAATGACGCCGGCGGACGCCATCGACGTGACGCCGATCCGCTTGCCCTTGAGATCGGCGAAGGTCTTGACCGGACTGTCGTCCGGCACGGCGATGCCGTAGATATTGCCCTGATAGGCGGTGTAGTAGTTCTTCGCCTTGACGCCCTGCGGCCGGATGATGGCGAGCGGCTCAATCGATGGCAGCGCGTACTGCACGTCACGGGTGGCGACCGTCTTCACGCAATCGGTCGAGCCGGGCAGCGGCACGAGCTCGACCTTTATGCCGGCCTGCGCAAACCAGCCTAGCTTGGTCGCGACCGCGAATGGCGAGGCGGCCGACGATACCGTGCGCGCGCACCAGCCGATCCGGACGGTCGACTGCGCGGCGGCGGCGCCGGCGTACCACAGCGACAGCCCGGCCACAGTCAGGGCGCTCACTCCGAGGGCCATCAGTCGACGCGTCATGACACGGCTCCCTTTTTGGACGATTGGGTGATGTCCAGCTTCTGCGACGGATCCCAGAACAGAACGCGCCGGCGCGCCTCCGAAACAATGGCGTTGAGCGCCAGTCCGAGCATCGACAGGATGATCAGCACCGAGAACTGTCCGGCGACGTCCATGGTGAAATTCATGCTCTGCATCAGCATGCCGAGGCCCGCCTGCGCGCCGACGAATTCGGCGACGATAGCGCCGATCAGCGCGAAGATCATCGCGATTTCGAGGCCGGCAAAGATGTAGGGCATCGCATTCGGCAGTTGCAGCATCCAGAAAATCTGTCCGCGGGTGGCCGCGAGCGAGCGCATCAGGTTGACGCGATCCTCCTCGGCCGAGCGCAGACCGACAATAGTGTTCACCATGAGCGGAAAGAACGCGACCAGGGCTGCGCTGACTACCTTCGACGTCAGCCCCAGGCCGAACCAGATGATGATGAGCGGGGCGAGCGCGACCTTCGGCATCGCCTGGAACATGATGATGAATGGGTAGAGGAAGTATTCGACCCGCCGGCTGAGCGCGACCGCAATGCCGAGCGCGAATGCCAGCGTCGTACCGAGTGCGAAGCCGAGACACGTCTCGACCAGCGTGGCCCAGAGGTGGTCGACGTAGAGCATCGACACCGTGCCGCGGTACAGCGCCATGAACACGCTGGTCGGGGCCGGCAGGATAAAGGCCGGGATGGCGAACAGTCGCACGACCGCCTCCCAGACCGCCAGCGCTCCCACGAGGAGGAGAAGGCGAAGAATGAAGTTCTTCGGACCCCCGGTCATTCGATGCCTCCGCCGGCGTTAAGGGCACCTCGGATGCGGCGCACGTAACTGCCGAACTTCTCTGTCGTCATGACGTCGAGCGTACGCGGCCGCGGCAGGTCGATCTCGAGCATGTCGCCGATGCGGCCAGGCCGCGCCGTCATCACCAGAACGCGATCGGCCAGAAACACGGCCTCGGTCGTCGAATGGGTGACGAACAACACGGTCTTGCGGCGCTCGAGCCAGATCCGCTGCAATTCGGCGTTCATCGCCTCGCGCGTGAGCGCATCCAGCGCCCCGAACGGCTCATCCATCAGGAGCAGCGCCGGATCGTGGATCAGCGCGCGCACGAGTGCGACGCGCTGCTGCATGCCGCCGGAGAGCTCCCACGGATAGCGCTTCTCGAACCCGCTGAGCCCGACGAGCGAGATGAGATCGAGCGCGCGCCTGGTCATGTGCTCGCGGCCGAGCCGCTGGACGTCGACCGGGAGAAGGACGTTGCCAAGGACGCTGCGCCATGGAAACAGCACTGGCGACTGGAACACCATCCCGATATCGCGTCGCGGGCCGTCGATCGGCGTGCCGTTGAGCAGCGCTTCGCCGTCGGACGGTACGAGGCCGGCGAGAATCTTGAGGAGAGTCGACTTGCCGCAACCCGATGGACCGACGATCGACATGAACTCGCCGTCGGCGACCGCGAAATCGATGTCGTGCAGCGCGACAATGGCGTCCGATCCGCCGCCATAAGACTTGGAAAGATGGCGCACCGCGATGACGTCGCGCACCGCGTTCCGCGTCGGCGCAACGGCTATTTCCCGGCTGCTCAAAGACGCCCTCCCGCGTCGGCAGTTGCAAGTTCGGCCCCGCATCCCCTCGACGGCGGGCGCGCTTGTTTTCGGCAGGCTAGTGTGAGACGGCTAAGGCGGTCAACAAAGGAAGGTCCGGCGGCGCCGCGCCGGATCAACGCAAGGGTGGGTCATGGCGGTTCGCTGCGCAATCCTCGACGATTACCAGAACGTCGCGCTCAAGATGGCCGATTGGTCGAAGCTCAAGGATGATCTCGAGATCAAGGTGTTCAACGAACATCTCGGCGGAGCCGACAAGGTCGTGGCGGCGCTCAAGAACTTCCAGATCGTCTGCGCCATGCGCGAGCGCACCGGCTTTCCGCGCGAGGTGATCGAGGCGCTGCCCGACCTCAAGCTCCTGATCACGACCGGGATGCGCAATGCCTCCATCGACACCGAAGCCGCGAAAGCGCGCGGGGTGGTGGTGTGCGGCACCGGATCGTTCGGCAGCCCGACTTCGGGCATCGCGGTCGGGCTGATGCTCGAGCTCACCCGGCACATCGGCTACGAGAACGCCCGCATGCACGCCGGCGCGACCTGGCAGACCACCATCGGGCCCGAACTCGAAGGCATGACGCTCGGCGTGCTCGGGCTCGGCAAGCTTGGCACCCGCACCGCCAATATCGGCAAGGCGTTCGGCATGAAGGTCATCGCCTGGAGCCAGAACCTGACGGCGGAGAAATGCCAGGAGGCGGGCGTCGGTTACGTCTCCAGGGAGGACCTGTTCCGCCAGTCGGACTTCATCACCATCCACGTCATCCTGTCGCAGCGGACGCGCGGCCTAGTCGGCGCCAAGGAGCTCGGCCTGATGAAGCCGACGGCTTATCTGATCAACACATCGCGCGGCCCGATCGTGGACGAGGCGGCGATGCTCGCGGCGCTGCGCGAGCATCGCATCGCCGGCGCCGGACTCGACGTCTTCGACACCGAGCCGCTGCCGACCGACCACCCGCTGCGCAAGATGGACAACGTCGTGCTCACGCCGCATCTCGGCTACGTCGCCGAGCAGAACTACCGAAACTATTTCGCGGGCGTGGTCGAGGACATCCGCGGTTTTCTCGACGGCAAGCCCGTGCGCGTGATGAGCTAGAAGCCTGATGAGTTATCCGGCAACTCGCCCCTCATCCCGCGAAGCGGACCCAGGTTATGGATTCCCGCTTACGCGGGAATGAGCGGGATTTGAGCTGCTTCAGCCGATCGCATGCCGCAGCAGCGGACCTACTCGATCACCTCATCGGCCCGCAGCAGGAACGACTCGGGGACCTCAAGGCCAAGCGCCTTGGCGGTGCGCAGGTTGATCGTGAGCAGGAACTTCGACGCCTGCTCCACTGGCAGGTCGGCGGGCTTGGCGCCCGCGAGAATCTTGTGCGCGTAGAGCGCGCCACGATGGAAAAGGTCGGGCAGGCTCGGGCCATAGGACATGAAGCCCCCCGCGACCACATTCTCGCGCGCCTGGAACAGCGACGGGATGCCGTTGCGCGTGAGAACCTCGATGATGCTTGTGATGTGAAGCTGGTGCAGCGGGTCATTGGTTATCATGACAGCGTGCGGGCGCATGTTGGCGACTAGCGCGCGGGCGGCGTCGAGATCCGCCGCATTCCTTGCCGGAACCGGGATCAGGTCGAAGCCGGCGCGGGGCGCTGCGGGCTTCAGCTGATCGAGAATCGCCTCGTTCGATGCATTGTCCGGGTTCCAGAGAAACACGAGACTCCGCGCGGAGGGCAGCACCTCCCTGAGGAGTTGCAGCCGTTTCGGGGCAACGTCCGGACTGAGAATCGTGTTGCCAGTGGCGTTGCCGCCGGGACGCGCGAGACTTGCGGTCAGCCCCGCTTTCACCGGATCGCCAACGCCGATGAACACGATCGGGATCGTCTCGCTAGCCTGCCTTGCCGCACGTGTCGCTTGCGTTCCGTAGGTCGCGAACAGGTTGACCGGGAGCCGCGCCAGCTCGGCCGCGGCTTCGGCCAGCCGCTCGGGCTTGCCTTCGGCACCGCGATAATCGTAGGCGACCGTCTGGCCTTCCACATAGCCGAGGTCGCGCAGCCCTTTCCGGAAGACATCCCAGATCGGTGCATTGCCGATGATGCCGACGCGCGCGAGCTTGCCGCGCTGCTGCGCGTGCGCGGCAAGTGGCCAGAGCGCGGGCCCGGCCACCGCGCCGCCGACCAGCTCCAGGAATGCGCGCCGACGCATGGGCTCTTTCCCCACCGCGAAACGCCGCTCTCAGTCATCTACGCTACCACATCGCACGCATGGTCGGTGCGGCCTCGTTCGCATGCCCGCCGTTGGACACCGCGGCTTATTCGACCACTTCGTCGGCAGTCGCCAGCAAAGGAAACGGTACGCTCGCGCCAAGCTCGCTGGCCGATCTTGTATTCACCGCAAGCTCGAACCTGGTTGGCAGTTGGACGGGAAGATCGATCGGCTTGGCCCCCCGCAGAATGCGGTCGACATAGTCCGCGGCGCGCCGCTGCAAATCCGGCAGATGCACGCCGTAGGAGACAAGCCCGCCCGCGCGGACGAAAATCCGCAGCGGATAGACCGCCGGCACCCTGTGCCGGGCCGCGAGCGTGGTGATGAGATCACGATGCGTCACGGTGAAATTGTCCGGCAGAACGAGCAGCCCGCTGCCGGGATCGCCTCCCAGCCCGGCAATCGCGTCTTCGATCCCGGCGGCGTCAGCGACCGGAATGGCCTTCAGCTCAATCGCTAGCGCGGGTGCAGCGGCTTCGATCGGACCGCGGTAGTATGCCGTCTGCGGCGCGGTGGCCGGATTGTAGAGCATCGCAACGCGCGCGACGTTGGGTGTGATAGCCTTGAGCAGTTCGAGCCATTTGCCGCCGAGGCCCGACTCGAAAGCGATGAAGCCGGTGGCGTTTCCGCCCGGCCGCGGCAGGCTTTGCACAAAGCCGCTGCCGACCGGATCACCGACCACGCTGAACACGACCGGAATCGTCTTGGTCGCCTTCAGTACGGCGGCCGTGGCGGGCGTGGTGGTGACTTCGATCAGGTCGGGCTGCAGCGCGATCAATTCATGGGCTAAGCGTCGGATGCGCGCCAGATCGTTGTCGCCCCAACGCAAATCGATATGCAGGTTGCTCCCCTGCTTCCAGCCGTATTGCTGCAACGCATCCAGAAACGTCTTGACCCAGAGCTGGCCCTCCGGGTCGCTCTCGGCAAGACCCATCAGCATGCCGAGACGCCGCCTGCGCTCGGGCTGCTGTGCGCGCGCGAATATCGGTGGAAAGACTACCGGCGAGGCCGCCACGCCGGCGGTGAGCGCGATGAAATCCCTGCGTCTCATTGCTGCGCCTGAAGGCCGGGATGCGCACAATTACCACATTACCGCGGGCAAGAGTCGAGCCGTGGACCGTTGCGCAGCCACCGAGCCTTCGGTGGGACGTCTTGCCTAACGTGGTGCGCCATCTTTCAATGACGCGCAAGCGTTGGAGAAATAGGCGGTTTCATTCAGCCCGGGAGAACAACTCATGAGCGCACAAACGCTCGTCGACTTCTATTGCCACATCTATCCCGAGCGCTTCTTCCGGGAGATGGAGAAGACCGCGCCCAAGCTTGGCAACATCGCGGCGCGGCTGCGCAGCGTGCGCAAGATCTTCGACCTCGACGAGCGTTTCCGCGAAATGGATCAGTTCGGAGACTATCGGCAGGTGATCTCGCTGCCGAATCCGCCGATCGAGGACTTCGCCACGCCCGGCCAGGGTCTTGCGCTGGCGCGCGTGGCTAACGACGCCATGGCGGAACTGTGCGCCCGGCATCCGGACCGCTTCGCCGGCTTCGTCGCCGCGCTGTGCCTGACCGACGTCATGGGCTCGGTCGCCGAAGGCAAGCGCGCCATCAACGATCTCGGAGCGGCCGGCGTGCAGATTTTCTCTCCGCTCGCCGGGCGGCCGCTCGACGAGCCCGCTTTCGAGCCGCTGTTCGCCGCCATGTCGCAGCTCGACCGGCCGATCTGGCTGCATCCGGCGCGAACCGCGGCGATGCCGGACTATCCGGCCGAGCAGAAATCGCGCTTCGAAATGTGGTGGTGCTTCGGCTGGCCCTACGACACCTCGGTCGCCATGCTGCGGCTCGTGTTCTGCGGCCTGTTCGACCGCTACCCCAACCTTCACGTCGTGACCCACCACCTCGGCGGCATGATCCCGTATTACGACGGCCGCATCGGTCCCGGCCTGCAGGTGCTCGGGAGCCGCACGTCCGACGAGGACTATTCGCGCATCCTGCCCTCGCTCAAGCGCCCGCATCTCGACTATCTGCGCGACTTCTACGCCGACACCGCCATGTTCGGTGGCGGCATCCATGCCATTAAATGCGGGCTCGAATTCTTCGGACCGGACAAGGTGGTGTTCGCGACCGACACGCCGCTCGGCCCGATCAAGCCGGCGATCGACGTGCTCAATCAGCTCGACATTCCGGACGCGGATAAGCGCAAGATTTTCGCCGGCAACGCGGAAAAGCTCCTGCGGAGCAAGGTCGATTGAGAGGCAGCGCGTGGGCGCCGAACTCCGGTCCGGCCGGCATGGATGGGTGTTGCGCGCGCAGCCCAAACGTCGGACAATTTTTGCAAGAAGCCGGTTTCAGGAGGATTGCGCATGACCCTTCACCTGCATCATGGCGGCGTGCTGGTCGCCACTTCCCTCGCTCTTCTGATTGTGGCAGCGCCGGTTGCAGCACAACAGCCGGCGGCCGAGGTTGCGCGGCCCACGCCTCCACCCCCGACGCCCGGCATGCCGACCACGGACGCCGCGACGAGGCTCAAGGGGGTGCCGCAGCCGCCGTTCCCGGCCGCCGCCGACAAGCTGCCGCTCGCGCAGCTCAAGCTTCCGAAGGGCTTCAAGATCGAAGTCTATGCCAGCGGCATCGCGGACGCGCGGTCGCTCCGCATCGGAGACAAGGGCACCGTGTTCGTCAGCAACCGCAACCGCGACAAGGTCTATGCCATCGTCGAGAAGGACGGCAAGCACGAGGTCAAGACCATCGCGTCGGGGCTCGACCGTCCGAACGGCCTCGCATTCAAGGACGGCACCCTCTACATCGCCGAAGGCACGAAGATCTCCAAGCTGGAGAACATCGAGGACAATCTCGACAATCCGCCAAAGCCGGTTGCGATCTATAGCGACTTTCCGAACCACCAGTCGCACGGCTGGAAGTTCATGGCGCTCGGTCCCGACAACAAGCTTTACGTCAACGTCGGCGCGCCTTGCAACATCTGTGTCCCGCCCAAGACCAATGCGCAGATCCGGCGGCTCAACCTCGACGGCACAGGTGCCGAGCCTTATGCGCTCGGCGTGCGCAACTCGGTCGGCTTCGACTGGAATCCGGTGACGAAGGAGCTCTATTTCACCGACAACGGGCGCGACTGGCTATCGGAGGAACTGCCCAACGACGAGCTCAATCGTGTCACCAAGTTCGGCGAGCATTTCGGCTACCCGTACTGCCATCAGGGCAGCATTCCCGACAACACGCTGGGGTGGGGACGCAAGTGCGGCGATTTCACCGCTCCAGTCGCGCTGCTAGGCCCGCATTCCGCCGCGCTCGGCATGCGGTTCTACACGGGCACGATGTTTCCCGCGAAGTACCGCAACGCCATCTTCGTGGCGCGCCACGGCTCCTGGAACAAGACCAACAAGATCGGCGGCGACATCTACGTCGTGTATCTCAATAAGGACGGCACGAAGCGGGCGCAGGAGCCGTTCATGACCGGCTTTCTGCAGGACAACGGCTATATCGGCCGCCCCGTCGACGTGCAGCCGATGCCGGACGGCTCGCTGCTCGTGTCCGACGATTACGCGGGCGCGGTCTATCGCATCACCTACGGGAACGCCGGCCGCGTCGCCGCTCGCTGACGCGATCCGGGCTGCTCCCGCGGTCGAAGCTGAGACGGACAAGGCTTGGCCGCCTCGTGCCCAACCGGCGCGGTGCCCCGTCACGACGGCATGCGCGCGGCGTGCGAGGCGATTGCACACGAGGGCCAAAATATCCGAAACTTGCCGCAGGGAGGGCTGGGCATGCCCGGACCTCCTCCACCAGGGAGGACCGCCATGAATCGCTACCAGACCGGCCTGTCGCTCGCCGGCACCGTCAGCCTTCTGACCATTGCCTGGGCTGCCTACGCGCAACAGCCGGCGCCGGCACCCGCACCTGCGGGTCCGCCCGGCTTCAGCCCGATGGACCAGACCAAGATTCCCAACAGCAAGCAGGACACCAACCTCAAGCCGCACCCCGTCGCACCGACCGTCACCGCGGTCGAAAAGATTCCGGTCGACAAGATCAAGCTGCCGGCGGGCTTCAAGGCTGAAGTCTGGTCGTCGGGCCATCCGGGCGCGCGCACCATGGTGATGGGGACCAAGGGCACGCTGTTCATGGGCACGCGCGTGATCGGCCGCGTCTACGCGATCACCGACAAGAACGGAAAACGCGAGGTCAAGACGCTGCTCACCGGCCTGACGCAACCGAACGGCCTCGCGTTCAAGGATGGCGCGCTCTACGTCTTCGCCATCAACAAGGTGTTCCGCTACGACAACATCGAGGACAAGCTCGACAATCCCGGCACGCCAGTCGAGCTGACCGATGCCTACAAGCTCCCCGACACGATCCACCACAACTGGAAATATGTGGCGTTCGGTCCGGACGGGAAGATGTACGTGCAGGTCGGCGCGAACTGCAACATCTGCGAGATCAATCCCGGCACCCACGGCCAGATCCGCCGTTACAACGCCGACGGCACCGGCATGGAAATCGTCGCGCGCGGCGTGCGCAATACGGTCGGCTTCGACTGGCATCCGGTGACCAAGGAATTATGGTTCACCGACAACGGGCGCGACTGGGCCGGCAATGACGGACCGCAGGACGAGCTCAACCGCGTGCCCAAGGACCAGGAAGGCGCCAATTTCGGCTTCCCGTACTGCCACGCCAACGGCATCGCCGATCCGGACGTGAAGAAGCCGAACGCGTGCGCCGGCGTCGTCATGCCGGCCGCCTTGACGGGCCCGCATGCCGCCGGCCTCGGCATCAAGTTCTACACCGGCAGCATGTTCCCGAAGGAGTATCAGAACGTCGCCTTCATCGCGCGCCATGGCTCATGGAATCGCGAGAAGAAATTCGGCTATGACGTCGTGATGGCGAAGGTCTCGGGCGACAAGGCGACCATCCAGCCGTTCCTGACCGGCCTGATGGACGACGGCAAGAACGAGTTCTATGGCCGCCCGACCTACGTGTTCCAGATGGCTGACGGCTCGCTGCTGGTGTCTGACGAGAACAACGGAGCGACCTACCGCATCTCTTACGACGCGAAGGCCGCGAGCTCGAAGGGCAACAGCATGAAGGGAATGAAGATGTGACGGCGCCATGAGCTTCGTCACAGCAATATTGCGGCCGCCGGTCCTCGGGCTGGCGGCCGTACTCCTTGGCGGCGCGCTCGCTGGTCCTGCACCGCTGCGCGCGGAAAGCATGCCGATAGCCGAGCGCCTGCAGCAGTGCGCCTCATGCCACGGCGAGGACGGCAACTCGAAGCTGGAGAACATTCCCTCGCTCGCCGGCCAGCCGGCGTTCTTCGTGCTCAACCAGCTTTTCCTGATGCGCGAAGGCGTGCGCAAGGTCGAAGCGATGGCCGCCATCGTCAAGGATCTCACCGACCCCGATCTCGAGGCACTGTCGCAGCATTTCTCCAAGCTGCCGGCCAGGCCGAGCGACGAGAAGACCGACGCTTCGATCGTCAAGCATGGAGCCGAAGTGGCGGCGGCGCGCCGCTGCAACTCATGCCACGGGCCGACGCTCGGCGGGGTCGACCAGATTCCACGCGTCGCAAAGCAGCGCGTCGACTATCTCACCGTCACGCTGAAATCGTATCGTGACAATCCACGCCCCGGGGCCGACACGTTGATGAGCAGCGCCGTCGCGGGATTGGCCGATGCAGACCTGGTCGCGCTCGCGCAGTACGCGGCAGCGCATTAGTCAGGAGAGAGGTTTGGGTGAAGGGGTTTCGGGTGAATGAGACGATCCTCAGCTTCCGACCCCCCTCACCCCCGCTCACTTCGCTCGCTCGACCTTTCCCCGCCGGGAGGAGGTTAAGTCGGGCGGTATGAACATATCCCGCATGACCACCCCGCTCGCGCGCGCGCTGGCCGTGCTGCGATGCTTGGCGGCTGCGCCTGGTGCTATAGCCGTCGCGCTTCCATCGGCCGTCGCGCAGCCGGTGGACGAGCGTCTGCCGGCGTGCCTCGCCTGTCACGGCGAGAACGGCACCTCGCAAAATGCCGAAGTGCCCTCGCTCGGCGCGCAGCAGGCGTTCTATGTCACGGTCCAGCTCCTGATGTTCCGCGACCGCATGCGCGTCGCCGAACCGATGAACGAGATGGCGAAGGGATTGTCGGACGACGACCTCCGCCGCCTCGGCGAGTTGATCGCGAAGCTGCCGCCCCCGCGCTCGCCGGCCGCAACGCCTGACGCCGCGCGCATGCAGCGCGGCGTCGCGCTCGTGCAGCAGCACCGCTGCAACTTCTGCCATGCCGCGAATTTCGCCGGACAGGAGAATGTGCCGCGCATCGCCAACCAGCGCGAGGATTATCTCGTCAAGGCGCTGCGTGGCTACAAGGACAATTCACGCCGCGGTTATGACTCCCAGATGGCTGACGTGATCGAACCGATTGCCGACGACGAGATTCGCGCGCTCGCATATTTTCTCGCGCACGCGAAATGATCGCGTCGGCAATTTCTATCGCTGCCGAAGCGCAGGAAAAACCGGGCCCTTGCGGGCCCGGTCGAGTTCGCCAGCGTGGGGGCGCTGGCGATCACCTTCCAGAGGGGAACAGCTGCCTGCATTTTGCGGTTGCCGATCTGGGAGGATGAAGCAACCGCTGCCTCGCAGCGTGAGCAAAGTATGCGAGTCGGCTCACATCTGCACAACGAGGTACGCCGCATGTCAGCCATGCGGTCATCGCAAGCACGCGCGTTTCCGCAAAGCGCGCGAGAAAAATTTGTCATCAAATTCAGTGGCGTGATTCGCGCGGCGAGATGTCGCGGCCCGATGATCAGAAATTCCACCGTTGTGCATTGGCGACAAGAAAATCCCGAAAGGCCTGTACGCGCGCGACGGTCTTGAGTTCCTCCGGATAGACGAAATAGGCGTCGAGCGCGATCGCATCGGCCTCGCTGAAGAGCTGCACCAAGCCGCCGTTCTCCTCCACCAGATAATCGGGCAGCATAGCGACGCCGAGGCTGCGCTGGCATGCGCGGAGGATGCCAAGAATATTGTTGATCACGAGATGCGGCATGCGCGGTCCTTTGCCGTCGCGCGCGACCTCGGTCAGCCAGCGCGTGCGCTGGAGATAGCTCGGCACGTTGCCGCCAAGAACCAGGATGCGGTGATTGTCGAGCTCCTCGAGGGTGCGGGGCGTCCCGAAGCGCTTGAGGTATTCGGGCGATGCATAGGCATGGAAATGCACGGAGAAGAGCTTGCGCTGGATCAGGTCTGGCTGGGTCGGCTGACGCAGGCGAATGGCGACATCGGCTTCGCGCATGGCGAGGTCGAGTTCCTCATCCGTCGTCAACAACGTGATGTGAATGTCGGGATAGAGATCGATGAATTCGCCAAGCCGCGGCGTGAGCCAGTGCACGCCCATGCCGGGCGTCGTGGTCACGCGAAGGTCGCCGTTGGGGCGCTCGCGGCTGTCGGTGAGCTTGGCGCGTGCAGCCTCGAGCTTCATGAACACTTCATGCGCGGTGCGGTAGAGGAGCTCGCCCTGCTCGGTCAGGATGAGTCCGCGGGCATGACGATGAAATAGCGAGACCGAAAGCTCCTGCTCGAGCGCGCTCACCTGCCGTGAGACTGCGGATTGCGACAGCCCGAGCTGCTCGCCCGCATGCGTGAAACTGCCCGCCTCGGCGGCCGCGTGGAAGACCTTGAGCTTGTCCCAGTCCATCATCGTCCCGAATAGACGCGGGCGGTCGCCTGAGCCCCCTGTCCCCGAAGAGGGAAGGAGACAGTCGACGGAGTCCGGACCATGCGGCCGGGCCCCTCCCCGCTTGCTTCGCTCGCGACCTCTCCCGGCGGGAAAGGCGAAAAAGATTCATTCGGCCGCGGTGGCGCGCGGCTCGGCCTCGCCGTGGGCGGCAAGGAATTTCTCGGCTTCCAGCGCCGCCATGCAGCCCTGGCCCGCGGCGGTCACCGCCTGTCGGTAGATGTCGTCGGTGACGTCGCCGGCCGCGAACACCCCGGGCACCGAGGTCGCGGTCGAATGGGGCGCGGTCTGGATGTAGCCGGAGGACTTCAGCTTCAACTGGTCGGCCACAAGCTCGGTCGCCGGCGTGTGGCCTATGGCGATGAAGATGCCGTCGATAGGGTGCCTGGTCACTTCCGCCGTCTTGACGTTGCGAAGAAGCGCGGCCCTGACCTTCAGGGGATTCTCATCGCCCACGACATCTTCGAGGATCGTATTCCACAGCACCGAGATTTTCGGATTCTGGTAGAGCCGTTCCTGCAGGATGCGCTCGGCCCGGAACCGGTCGCGCCGGTGCACGACCGTAACCTTGCTGGCGAAATTGGTCAGAAACAGCGCCTCCTCGACCGCGGTATTGCCGCCGCCGATCACCAGGACTTCCTTGTTGCGGTAGAAAAAGCCGTCGCAGGTGGCGCAGGCCGACACGCCGTAGCCCTTGAACTTCTGTTCGGACGGCAGATCGAGCCAACGGGCCTGCGCGCCGGTCGCCAGGATCAGCGCATCGGCCAGGTAGACGTCGCCGGAATCGCAGGTGAGACGGAACGGGCGCCGCGCCAGATCGGCCGTGATCACGTGATCGCTGACGAGGCGGGTGCCGACATGGGTCGCCTGAGCCAGCATCTGCTCCATCAGCCAGGGGCCCTGGATGACATCGGCGAAGCCAGGGTAGTTCTCGACGTCGGTCGTAACCGTAAGCTGGCCACCGGGCTGGATCCCCTGGATCAGGACGGGCTCCAGCATCGCGCGCGCCGCATAGATCGCAGCCGTGTAGCCGGCCGGTCCGGACCCGATGATGACGACCTTGGCCTGCGTGGTATCCGCCACCGTGCTGCCCCGCTAGCTCCCGCCAGAGACGACCGGCGTTCGCGACCCGCGGGGACAAATCTAGGGGTTTTGAGGAGCTATGCAAGACACGCAACCCATGATCTCACCAGCGGGATCACAACACGCTCGCGCAACAAAATTGCGCAACTTTATTTCGCCAAGGCGCAGTTCGGGGTAGAAGGAGGCCCCTTGAGGGAGGTGTTCCGTGCCCGGGCGTCTTGATGCCGTCGACCGCAAGATTCTTCGCGAACTGCAGGACCTTTCCAGCACAGTGGGATCCGAAGCTTGGAATTCACGTGACTTGAAGTCGCGG